>Ga0184639_10000002_pt1 | contig 279082 bp, 227 predicted proteins | sample PLM31_170_b2_FD_133155 | JGI IMG/M metagenome (GOLD analysis project Ga0184639, IMG submission 133155) | Groundwater sediment microbial communities from an aquifer in East River, Colorado, USA - PLM3-1_170_b2 | ecosystem: Environmental > Terrestrial > Soil > Riparian zone | place: USA: East...
GTTAACTCTGTTGTCTTAATAAAAAAATTTAATTATTTTATCAGCCGTATTAATCGAAGGAGAAATAAATGGACGTCTTTGCTCACGGCTCTATCTCGTTGTGTCTGGAGCTACTCCAGACACATCTCAAACCGTCAGGAGTAGCTCCTGACGGAACGGAAAGGTTGTTTTAAATTTAAGGAGAAGAAATGGACATCTTTGCTCACGGCTTTTGGGGTGGAATAACTTTCGGCAGGAAGAAATTTTTCGGTCTGGCAATGCTTTTTGGGGTTCTGCCGGATGTTTCAGCTTTCGGTCCTTTTTTTATAATTAGATTAGTCGACCGAACTTTACAATTCGGCAAACCCAACTTAGCCGAAATCCCCCAGTGGATATTCACTTCCTATAACATCAGCCACAGCTTATTTACCGCTGTGATACTTTATGCTATCATAAGATATTTTAACAAAACTTTATCTTATACTTTTTTAGCTTATCCTCTGCACATCTTATGCGACATCTTCACCCATTCCAAATCCTTTTTCCCCACCCCATTTTTATTCCCAGTCAGTGATTTAAAAGTAGATGGTATCTCCTGGGCCGACCCCACTTTTATGATAATAAATTATTCAGCTATTTTTACTGCTTATGCTATCTATTTTATCGTCAACGCACGCAAGAAGAAAGTTTAAGTGATGAGACTTATTTCAGGTCTAGCGGATAATTGAAAATTACCGAGTAGCGCGTCTCTCCTCCCCCTCTATCAGATGCTATATTAAAATTTATCCAGTGCGGGCCAAAGCCAAAACCTGAAGTTAGATAATGGTCCTGGTCTCCATAATCTTGACGATATCCTAGGCGAAAGGTCCAGACGTAAAAAAAGTTTACTTCCAGTCCATACTTTGAAATAAAAAATTCAGGGTCAAAAAACTCTTTAAAAAATGGGGATTTGAATTTCACCAACGACTTCTCGTAATCTGCCGCCAGGGTCGTTTGAAACATTTCAGTCACAAGCGGTCTCCAGGCCATGCCTATCCTCAGAAGTCGAGGTAAGGGGTCTCTTTGTTCACTGTCTTTGTACCTGACGTCCGCTCCCAGATTTAAAAGTGCTGCACCGATCGAAAACCCTTCCGCCTGATGGTTGAATGAATTAGAATCTTGTTTACCATAATTAACATAGCTGACATAAGGGAATATATTGTTAACTAATATTCCAAAATCAAAAGCAAGTGCATTTGCTACTTCTGTCTTTGAGAAAACAGCCCTGCGGTCAGAATGCATATACTTGACACTGGTCCCGACATAAAAATTGGGAGACAATTCTATTGAATATGACCCGGATACCAGCTCCTCATAGGAGAAAGATTTGGTTGCGTTGCCAAACTCATCCACGCTTATAGAACTCCCTAGACCAATCCTGGTAAAATTCAAAGCACCTGTGCCATATTCTCCAAAATTATATCCAGCCGAAAGATTAGTGAAACCCAAATTAAGATATTCGAAATCAAATCTACTTCCCTCAAAAGAAAAATGCCTGATGCCTCCGATGGCTGCAGGATTATAAAAATTAGTTTGAGGACCACCTAAAATAGCCGCTCCCACCCCTCCCATCCCATAAGAACGGGCATCCGGTTCGATGGTCAGAAAAATCATGCCAGCTTCTTGGGTATATCCGTAAGCTATTCTGCAAAAATATGACGCAATAATGAAACTGACTATGGATAAATACTTCATATTCCTAACCTATAATACTACTACGTAATTTACCTCCACGCCCCTAAAACTCCACCCATAATAACAAAAGCCACCAAAGTATAACCGGCATAGATTACTAAAAGTGCTTTAGGTCGCATTTCAAAATAATAAGCCGGAGCTAAAGTGGTAATACCGAACCCCAGCCAGGCGTAAAAACCGATTTTGGCTCCGTCTACCAAGGAAGCGCCGCCCGCGTAACCGATAAAAGTAGCCAGAAAAAAAGCGGTTAACAGTGCACCGATAAAAGCGATTATATACCCAGGCGCCGGACTTCCCATGGCTTTGCATTCAGCTTCGGTCTTGCCGATGGCTTTCATCCAGGGATTGGCGAAAAGAAGTTTGGAATACCACAATCCCCCTAACATGAAATAAACTACCGCACAGACGATAACTGCCAGATAATTAATACCCATTTCTCCTCCTTTGGTTTAATTTTAGTTTTAATTGAGCCACCTAAAGAGCCTTGCCAGTTTTTAGTTTGCCGGTGAAGTTGACGACCCACTGCCGAGAGATTTGTAATGTCGAATGATCTGTATAGTGACCAGAAGAAACCACAAGCCCACCAGGGGACCGACATCAATCAGCCCGGTTGTTCCTGGGTTGGCTGGAAAAGTATAAATGTTGAATGCCAATCCTAAGAGTCCGATTAAAATTCCGGGAAGACCGAAAAATTTGCCAAACTTTGGATGGTTTAACATCGCGACCCCTAACAGAATCACGGCCGAGAAAACAAACATATCCCAGGCCAAATCAGCTCCCAGCTACAGGGAGTCAGCCGAAATTCGGGCCATTCTCCAGGCCTCGAAATTGGGACTGGCATTCTCCGGCCGAATTTTTTCAAGTTCTGCTAATGATGAGCCCTGCATGGTTCCCATCAGGGTGACCAGAGCTCCGGCAATAATCAAAAACAAAGTTCCCAGTTGCAAAGGGAAACTCTGACGCTCTTGTTTGAGGAAATGATACAGTCCGATTCCGGCTACGATTAACAGAGGACCGAAGGACCAGAACAGAGGATAGGCAACCCTAAGAGGTATCGAGACCCCGGCTGATATTCCGTAAACTAGGTCAGCCAGAATTCCACAGATAATTCCAGCCAAAACCCACTTCTTGGCCAAGCTGATATTGTCAGACATATTTTTTCTCTCCTAAAAAATCAAAAGCTTCCTCAATCCTAGGACCGTTTTTTTGAGCAAACCTCTTAATTTTTCATATTCTACTGCCGTAATAACAAATAAGAAATAACTATGGCAGTAAATTTACTATAAAACTTACTGCAAGCAAATAAAAAAGAGGAGGAGGTAATATGAAGCTTAGGTGGATTATATTTCTGGCAGCATTTTTGATTGTTTCAGTTTCTCGATACAGTCAGGCAGACGTGAATGTCGGGCTTAGCATACAGGATGGCGAGGTCAGATCTTTTTATCTGGCGGTGGGGGATTACTATGGTGTTCCGGAACGGTCCCTAATTGTGGTAAGGGAACGGCATATTCCGGATGACGAGGTGCCGGTGGTTTTCTTTCTGGCCCGAGAGGCCCGAGTGAGCCCGGAGCTGATAGTGAATTTGCGTCTGAGCGGTAAATCCTGGATGGATATTACCCTCCACTATGGATTATCTCCCCAGATTTTCTATGTCCCCTTTGCGGTGGACCCAGGTCCCCCTTACGGTAAGGCTTGGGGATATTACAAGAAAAAACCCAAGAATAAATGGAGAGAAATCCGGCTGGCGGATGCGGATGTTGTTAATTTTGTGAACCTGAAGTTTGTTTCCGGGCATTATGGTTATTCGCATGACGAGGTGGTGAAGATGAGAGGTAAGGGGAATAGTTTTGTGAAGATTAATAGTGAGATTAAGAAAGGCAAGGATAAATCCAAGGATAAAGGGGAATCCACGGGCAAATCCGGGAAAAAAGAGTCGAAAGGGAAATCCAAGGGGAAGGGGAAAGATTAACTTATCCTACATGAGCATATAGAAAAGCCCGGGGTTATCCTGGGCTTTTTATTTTTGTTGCCTCACATACTCGAGCATTTCTGTAAAAATCCGACGAAGTATTAATTGTTTATGTTCTTGCTCTGAATTTTTCGGATACTGTAGATTTTCCAATTCTTTAAGATACTCCTCTATCTTTTTTTCTGAAAATGGTTCTTCGAATATTTGGTGACCCAATTGAGGTAGAAAATACACTAAATCAAATGTGTTCTCAATTTCTTTTTTCTTTTCTTTTTCTGTTCTTTCCCTCGATTTCTTCTCAATTTCCTCTTGGTTTTCCCCCTGAATAGGTTCTAAAAGAGGTCCTCTGTATCTTACATCATGCCCAAAGTTCCATGGGCGTTCTATCACAGACTGAACTGGTCTTTCTCCATATCCAAAGAAAAGAAATCTTAGAATAGTAGCCCACGCCATAGAATCTACTTCTGGAAAAAGATTGCTCGAAACATTATTTAAGGCCGGGTCAGCCTTCGTACCTGCTCCACCTATCCTTCCGTCTGCCCAGGGAAAGAATTCATTAAATGACACCCGAGATATAATATTATCTGAATTTTCTAAATTATGTTTGGTTACTTTCCATTCTTCTGGGAAATAACTCCAGATACCGTATTTATCTACCAGACTATCTATCACTTGAAAAAATACTTGATAGAAGATTTCAAAAAGTGTTTCATAATAGTAAAATTGTCTGTCATCGCTATCTACAAATCTCTTCTTATATTGCTCAGCATGTTTTTTAAAGACATTAAAAAATGAAAAGAGTTGTCCCTCTTTGAGTGAGCGTTCCTCAATCTTCCTCAGGATAGAGTCAAGCACTCTCGACAACTCACTATATTTGCTCCACTCGTCGTGTTTATTTTCTTCACATAAATATTTATATTCTGTTTCCCATATCTTAAAATGCCAATCTAAAATCTTTATTAAAATTTCATTCCTTACTACCAAATAAAAAATGGACCGGTTATTTATAAACGAAGAAAAGTCCTCTAGATATTTCTGAACCAACTCAGTGTTATTGTTAGTTAAAAGGCTATCTATTTTCTGAGAGAATAAATTGAAAACCTGTAAAGGTTTGATTGAAAATTCCTTCTCTATTGCTGTATCATCTTTTCGCCAGAGTTCCTGAAACGCTACTTTAACGTCGTCTGCTTCAGCGGGTTTCTGTGTAAGAAAAGCCATTAAGTTAGTAAAGCTTTTATCTTGAATTTTTTGAAAAATTAGAGGAAGAGCTACGAAATACAAAAAGAACAATGATAGAACTAAAAATCCCATTTGAAATGAAAAAAACAAAGGGACAATAAATAAACCAATGAATACCATTATACTCGTTGGCAGCTGCACAAAATATACAAAATATCTTAAGCTTTTTTGCCGAATCTCTATTGTCAAAATATTATTTATCATTTCTCCAGTTGTGCGTTCCTTTAGGTCTAAAATCTTCTGGTAAGCATTCCAAAGAAATGGAATTGAAAATGTTATGAGCCCAATGAACACTGTCAATAAATAGATATTTGCTTCTATGAGGTCTACTAAAATTGCATAAGAGGGAAAATTCATAGTGCGAAAAGACTCTTAGATAATTCTTTGCAAAATGGCTTTTTTCTGAAGTAAATAATGTCTTGACCTATTTTCACTCCCCGAACTATACAATAGGTAGAACTTTTAAGTTGGAGTTCGAGCTGTCATTATGATTTTTTTTAGGTCTATTCATAAATCAAAGGCACCAACTCTAAGCACTACCACGTTTTAGATAATCATCAATCTTCTCGTATGCAGCTGACTTCAGGTTGTTGTTCATATCAATCAAACCTTCTAGAGCACCTTTTTTAAGCAATTTTTCAATGGCTTCGCCACTAGCCAGTTTGCTATGAATCCACTTCCGGAGTGTGGGTTCGTACATAGCAAGCAGGCTTTCGATCACTATCATAAGAGCTTTTGCGCCCTCTCTCGTCTTTGCTTCAATCTCAACTTCGTGGAGACAAATTTTCTGGTCACCGAAATGATAAATCACAGAATCAATCGCGAGCTCGGCTAGTACCAGGTGACTTCCCTCTCCATTAGTACAAAGGTTTCTCACTTGTCTATGAGTTTCACGGTTCTGAATCACTTTCAATCCCATCCTTGGCATAACTTCCAAAGGATGGGAAGGACCAAAATCCTCAAGGTGCTCCGGTAAACTAATTCCTCTACTTCTGAGCTCATTGATAATCCCGGTTAAAGCGTCCTGAGACCAAGGTTCTTCGATCTCAAGCCGCTCCAAACCTCCCAAATCAGTTTGCCGAGAGGGTCCTTTTAGAGTGATCCAGTGTGTTGCACCAATCTTTCTAACTCGAAGGGCCAGCTTTTGGGCTTTCAACCACTGGTCAGACGTGTCAAAGTAAAAATCACGAATCGCTTGAGAAGCTTGGGGCAGCAATCGGTAGTTCGCAATCCAAGTCAGATTAGCAATTTGTGTCACAACCACCTCCGGGTTCTCTGACCGAATAATCAGTGCCAGCTCAGTCTCCCGGGAATCTGATCTCATCTTTTTTCGGCCTCGCTTTGTCATACCGGTACTTCACGTATATAAATTGTGCAATCCATGTTGCAATGAAGCCAACTAAACCATCAAGCCATATATTCCTCCCTGGATGACAGAGTGCCAGTAGAGCACAAAGCGTTGCTACAACAAGACTGTTCACGAGTGCAACCGTCTCTATTAGACCACCGGTTCCAAAAAGGAAGACTTCTCTCCATCTCTTTTCGCGTACAGGTTTGTCATCACGTGGCTCAAAATATAAATGCGGCCGTATCTGTTCGTCCCTTTCTGTAAAATATCTCCGGATTCTGCCAGCAGCTCGTATATACTTATGGCTTTCCAGGTTGCGACGAACGATGCGAACCAGCGTAACTACCCCAAACATAAGCATTGCTCCAAGTCCATAAAAGAACATAAAGTCTACTTTGCCATCCGACACTGAGATCCCTTTTTCCCCGATGGCGACTAATGCGGCTACCGCAGCCGCTGTGAGAGTTATAAAGAAATTCACCCGCCTCTCGCCGAGTTCCTCACTGCGCCAGAACGAGTCTAGAAGAAGTTTGTATTCTTCAATAAGAAAACCCACCGAATGTTGCTGTTGATCACTTGGTTTCTGATCGTCCATAAATTTTCCTACTTGGGAAAGATGAACAATACTTTTGCGCATGTCAAGCTGTCGGGTCTCGAAGTCTGCTAGCTTGCTTAATTTTCCAGAACAGGCGCTGGACTGGCTAAGTGTCTTTGAAAAAGCTTGACTGCCCAGACTGCATTCACGCAGGGGTCTCCTTCTTTGAACACCTTTTAGAGCCTGGTCTTCATCTATTATATAAACTGGTATCCTAGGACCAAAATTACATCTTCTACATCCTCCGAGGTTAAATTGTTTCCATTCTTCTTCATCGAAATATTCCAGTTTGCAGGGCTTTCTACTGCGTAGTCAATGCCCTCTTTTTTACTGCCAGCATATAGTTCTCCATATTTCTCTTCTTGTAGGACGAGTGGTAATGTTACATCAGCAGCTGGATCAGGGAGGTCTATGGAGACGTTATAGGTTCCATCGATACATTTAGCCAAGACCACTATCTGGTTGATCTGGATTGCTCTCTTTTGTGCCAAGAACGGAAAGAGTTCCTTTTTCATTTCCAAAGTGAGGACATTATTTGCAGTGAGTGGAGTGGGGTGTAAGAACTTGTGCCATTGGGTAGAAAATTCTCGCTTCAGATCAATGATGCGCCACAGGGGGTTGGGAGCAGAATCAATATATTTCTTTAGGAAGTCTTCCAGATGATTCGCAGCATCCTGTCGGAACTTTCCGGCATCTTCTCTGGCAGTGTACTGCAGATGTAGAATTATATCTGAGATACTATCATAGTCGAATTGGGCAAAATCTTTGATTTCGCCATTCTGCATTTTTGTCTTACCATTCAGTTCCAGTTTCCACTGACTGATGGCACCAGCCCCTTCAAAGGGCAAGTAGCGCTCATCCCGGAATGAGAGTTCGAACACACCCCCGTCATTCTGAGCCGAACTGGTAGCGATGGTCTTGAAAGGGATATTCTGCTCCACAAATCGCGGATCATCGATAGGCACTCCGTCATCATTATTCCGTTCATAGCCGCTGTCTCCGCTGAAGGTGTTTATGCGAATCGAGTTTTTGAGGAGCCGCAGAGTACAGTTAACCGTGGCGTAGGGACCTATAATACAAGGAATTGTGATGCTCGCTGATTTGATACGTCGGAAATAATGTCCAGAATAATCCAGATCGAAAAGCTCTTCGGGCAGGTCTATCACACAGGAACCGGTTTGCTTCAGTTCTATCAAAGCTAAGGGGTTCAGCATGGCCAGGGAAACCGGCTTGGTCAATTCCAGTTCACGACGGTTTTCTTCGAGATAGGATTTTTCCATTTGCCGTAAAGCATAGTAGAGCTTCTCTCCTGCGGTAAGACCTTCATAGGTGCTATCCCAATAGCCATATTGGATAAAGTTGGCATTGGGCTGTCCCAATTCGAAGCGATAGGCCTTTTCGGCTTTCTTAGCCATATCATAAGCCAACTGATAGCATTGCTTGTATACCGCAAAGAGCTGTTCTTTCATCCACTGATAAAGTTCAGTGGTGGAGAATTTCTTGATGTATCCGTCGACGCTTTCTCCCTTTAAAAAGAGTTCAATCTGCTGGGCGTGTTCTATCTGTTGAAGATGATTCTCAAGTTCTTTCTGGGAAATCTGAATCCGGATTTCTGCAGCGATTAGCTGCTTATCCAACTGTATAATCTCCCGGGACGCCATATTGGCCTGTAGTATCCAATCCTGTTCTCGGCGAATAAATGAAGCCATTTTAGATGCCTGACTTGCTTCATGCGACAAAAACTGCCCATATATCAGAGATACTTTGGCAAGCGCCGATGTTGCAGCTCCCAAATTCTGTCCTCCCCAACCCGCCGCTACACCCACACCCATCGGCGTACCGTGAGTATTAAGCTTGGGGAACAAGTGAAATATCCCGGCGAGCGCTTCTCCTGTGCTTCCTCCTGTCTGCCACCACTTTGACTGTTGGCTTTTATCAATATCTTCCTTTTCTTTGGGGATAACTTTCACTCCCCTCTCCCCTCCATCTACCAAGCTGACATCCACATCCGGCGTGATATCCTGAATTATGGTGTCAGCAGGTAGCTCACTATCAGCATTAAGGTCAGTAGGAACTTGAGGGGTATCGGGGATGGGGAAATCTGACTCCTGGATACCTAACAATCCGGAGTAGTGCTGCAACCGCTTTTTAGCTGTCTCCCGGTTCTTGTCAAGGCTTTGTTTATTAGCCTTTGCTTCAAGCAGTTGCCGCTCTTTTATGGCCTTTATCATTTCCAATAATCTGGTTTCATGAGCCGCCCGCAGGCGGGAAAGCTCCTCAGCATCTCGTTTTTCGATAGCCGATAACAATGACGCCCCCAAGGATTTTACCTCCGAACAAACTTCAGAGGCTTTCTGTGACAGATAGTTAAAACGGTAAAATGGGGCCGGGCTATTGAGGTCACTTAGTATACTAGCCAGACTAATGCCTTTAGCAACTGCCGCAACCAGAAGCCCAGGTTCAATCGGCGGCTCGAATAAAGGTAGTCTTCTCTCCACCCCCTCAATGTTCATACAGTGTCTGACCTTGAAAAGTCGGTCAGCTACCGTATCCCAGGATTTTAATAGTTGGTCATTATTAGGGATGCAGAAATACAGGGCCGTCCCAATACCTAAGAGGCTACCGTTGTAGGGGACAGTAGGTTCGGGAATTTCGCTACTGTAAGGGAATATGTTTTCTAATTGTACTAGGGCGTTGGAAAAGGCATCCAGCTTAGGTTGTAGAGAATTATAGGTTTCTGCTTTAATTTCTCCTCTCTTCGGGACCAACTGCGGTCTGGGACCCAGGATATGAGCAGCAATGACGTAAATTTGAATAGCTTCGTTGATACTTTCGATAGTATCACGACGGAACAATTCATCCCCCCAGGCAATCAGATTGTCGATATAGTGGATGATGACATTTTTCATATAGGCCAAGGGCCTGCCCCGGGCTATTAGGTGTGGTTTAAAGGGGTTGTCACGCCATTCACTGATAAGGGGATTTTCGACGTTGGGTTGTAAAGTACGGAAGAAGTCTTCGATGCTTTCCTCCGGTGCTTCCTTGAAAGGAGGTACTTTCCAATAACGTGCGTTAGGATTGTTAGGCGTTGGTGGTTCGTTGGTAGTTGGGTCAAAGATATAGTGGAACCATTTCATGGCCTCGGCATATTTTCCATTCCGACTGAGCCGGGTAGCGATAAATAGCGGAATATGGAAAAAAAGCTCCCAGTTGTAAAGTGAATAGGCACCGTACTGGTAGACGTTGGTATTTTCGTCCAAGTCGCCGAAGTCTATCTTAATTCTAGGGAAGGGAGTTTGAACTAAGTTATTAGTAGTGTTGGGAACATACACTCTCTCGAAAAGTTCGCCATCATCATCAGGGAATATGAAAAGCTCGGAAACCGGATCTTTGGCCGTGTCCGAGTCTATCAACTGCTGAATACCCCCTTGGTTTAATTGGGTAATGAAATCCCCAGCATAGGGATGAAAGAAAGTATAGAATTTAAGACCGCTGTCTTTAACCACTGAAATCCTGTCCCGCATAATTGGAGAGTCATGCAAATTGGGAGAGTACCCCCCTCCAAAGGGGCTCGAGCCTCTACGGGAAGTGGTCATCGAAAAGGAGGTAGTTCTTGCCAGTGAGATGGCAATATCTCCCCTAGTCACATCTGGAGAGGTAGTTCGCCGAGGCGGATTAGGAACAGTATTAACCATTAGTCCAACATTAGTAGGGTTTGAAGTACCTACTGCCACTTCCACCATTGTTCTGGGCATGCTTCCAACTCTGTTTCTAACCGTAACCAAGTCTATCGCATAGAAGCGAGCTGTGTCTGGATTTTTGAGGGTGTTTATATGCTGGATGACAACGGGTTCTACAAAATAAGACCTAAAGTTATCCTGATAGAAAAAGGGATAATTCAGAGTAGTTTGAAAGTCGGCGTGCTGGTGAGAGTATAAGATTCGGTGGTACCGACTATCTTGTAAATAATTTTTACCTTTTAAATTGAGTTCATTGGTCCTATCAAAGGCCATATAGAAAGTCGCATATTTCTCTGAAGGTGGCAGAGGTTGAAAATCAAATCCTTCGACCGTTGTCCCTCCGGGGAATGGTAGATCAACGTCGAATGCCAAACCAGTCTCAATGAGCTCATTGATCGTTGCCCCTTCAAAGAGTAGTCGACCAACCTCAACGGCACCGATCGTTGCCTCTACCGCGTCTATTATCGCAAATGAAGGTTGTGTTACCCTGACCTTACTCTGAATGTCTGCCAAAGAGAAAGAACCCGGTCTCCTTAAAATTTGAGCAACTTCGGATAACGCCTTGATCGTCAGTTGATTAGATGCGTCAATCTTAGCATCAAAGCGATAAGTCTTGGGCAAGGGCGCTCCCTCCGTTTCAGGGGTCTTGATAAATTCTTTAGAAACCTGTTTAGGAGTCCATTTCCCGTCTTTATATTCGCTCCAGGCTAATCTAATCTCCCAATACTCATAAGGCTTGCCAAGGTCTAAATCTTTAACCTTTAATGAGGTGAGGTCAGTATCATTGTCACTTAACTCTTTCTCTTTTTGTTTTTTCATAAACTCAGGCCAGAACAAAAACAGGCGACTTTTCCAGACTACCGGGATTAGATGTGCACCACTGTTTTCTCCATCTTCTACGCTCCTTATATCCAACTGCACTTTTTCCCAGGCTGACCAGCGGCGGTGCTCATTACGGATACGGTAATAGTATTGATAAGGTGAGGCATGAGTTCGAGCGAATATATGTAACCATTGGGTTCCCATATCTTGGTATAAGCCACACACTTCCAGATTGGAAACATCGTTTAGCTTGCTCAGATAGCTTCGGAACGCACCCTCGACGGTCTGGTCAGTAATATCATTTTGCAGAAGTTCTGATTCCAGCTCCTTGAAGAAAGGACTCTTATCATCGCGTAGTTCCGGCTCGAGCCAGTTCTCCGGATAAAGAAAAATTTTACGGTTAGCTTCCCAAACCCTGTAATTTTTCATCCACTCCCAGCGATCATCAATGGATTTGGGCGAAACTCCAACCTCCTGACCATTGCCGTTCTGTTCACTTTCGAGGTTCAACAGGCACCGGTTTACAAACAACTGCACCGATGAGATTGCTTGCTTTATGCGTGATGTGTCCATACAAGCATCCATTTGGACATCTATCAAGAAATACTCGAATAAACCGTCAGCGTCTTCGGCTCCCCAATCCTGTAATGGCTTTTGTTGCAACAGATAACTGATGAGGGCCTGCTTTTGGTTTTCACGAATTTTGTCGCTGAGTCCCTTGGCAACCTCTAGCCAAGTTTCCTCTTCGTACTTAACTTTAATGGTACGCTTGACCAGCTGAGCAGTCTCTTCCAATTGAACAAAGTCCGTTTGGGGACTTGCCCATTGAGAAAGCATTTCTGCTGAAATACCAGTCAAGTTAGTCAGCTTTAAGGCTTCGTAAAGTCTAAGCAGGAGAATTTCATTTCTGAAATCGGCCACATTTAGGTTAAAGTGTGCTGGGTCAGACAAGAGGCTTAGCTGCTCCAAATCCCAATTGGTGGCAAAAGCTACAAGTTCCAAAAAAGCAGACAAGGAAGGAATCGGATTTAAGTCGTTGGCCGCCTCGAATATCTGAATGAGCGAAATAATGTTTTGGGGAACCGCCTTCCGTAAGCGGGCAAATTCACAAATCCTCTTCCAATGGGAAGCAGAGATGGCCATTATATCAAAGTTATCAAAATTAGCTGAATAAGTATGAATATGAGCCAACTCGCTCAAATTCAGCTTAAAACCATTGATAAAGAGGGCTGCCCGATGTAATTTTCCAAGAATATCTGAAAACCAGTCTACCTCGCTAGCCGGGTAAAGTAACTGGGCTGGCACGATTTCCTTAGGGATACGATCAGTTTGCCAGTATAGGTGAACACCCGCTTTGCCTGTGCCTTCAATATATTTCACTTGCAAATGATGCATTTTCCCGACGTTCAGGGTGCTAACGCCTTCCTTGGATAGTGTTGATTCCCCCGCAGCTTTTTCGAACAGTTTCTGATGTTCTAGCCAGACTTCTATCGACTCATCTATCTGTTCAACATCAGCTATAAAGGTATAATCACCTGGCGTGGTTGGACCGACCCAAGCTTCCCACAAAACACTGAACTGGTCCGCCGGCACTAAGTTATCTGGTGCATTCTCCCAGGCAAAACTTATTTCCGGGTCAATGCGCTCTATCCCTAAATCAATAAAAGTTGTATCCTTGTAATATCTCGCCGATAAACCCATCTTGCTGACGGCTTCTATGATATTTGTGACTTGATCTCTGAGGAGGACTTCAGTCATCGGCTCATCTAGGCCGATAGCGACTGCTACAGACTGGATGACAATGTTCTGACGGAGACGTTCTTTGAGAAAGGGCAGAAATGCCTTGTAGAACTGTTCCAATTTTTGTTCGAGGGTAAGTTTTGGGGGCGGCTGAGTGGGATGATCCAACAATTGTCGGTAGGCATCCTCCAAATTGGTGAAGACACCACGGAAGTGATCTTTAATGAATTGCTCAGGCTTCTGGTAAATCCTCTGGACGGCTTCTTTGAAGCTGGTAGTTGCGCCCGCCAGATTCTCCAATGTTGCCCTCTCGTCATCTGTCAGGACGCCCTTACATTGAAGACGTCCAGTGGCTTTGATGTAAGTAATCTTTTCTTTGAGGTTATCTGGGATGACGATTTCTAGGTTTGTAGCGGTCAGGGTACTGTAGATGAGATCGCCTTTCAGCATGGCAGTAAACTGGGTAGCTACATCCTGGTTAAATATTAAGGAAAGTTTCTTCTGAATCAGTTCCTCAGTAACCTGTTCGTCTTCGGGATGCTCCTGCTCGACTATCAGCAACCCGTCCCGGATACTTTTCATCGCCTGCCATATTTTTTCGTTTTTAAGAGCGAAGTTTGCTGTATGATCAATATCTCTACTAAGGATGTATTTCAGGACAGGCACTTTGAATCCCGAAGCCTTGGCTTTTTGAACCAGGTCCATAAACTCTAATGTCTTATCAGGCCTTATATTCTCAAAGCGCGGAGGGGTTACATTCTCGTTCCATTGACTGAAGGGTTGGGCTCCGAAGAGACTTCTTAGCGCACACAAGTCGTTGATACTTAATTTCAGAGCCTTCGCAAGTACCACGTAACGATAGATGATGCTGAGATTTTCAATGGTAAGAAGAGCGGAGGAGAGATCCAGTTGGCTATCTTCTGCAATTGAACCTAATTGTTCTTCGCTCAGCCTGAAAGCCGCTAGAACAGCGGGAAGATGGCTTTTTTCCTTGTCTATGCCATTAATTGTTTGCGTTTTGTCCTGCAGGTACTTGCCGAATTGATCCGGTTGGAAAACCTTATCTATTCTTTGAACAGCTTTATTGAGAAACAATCTTGCGTATAGGGATTTCTTACCATAAGTATCTATGACTCCCCACAGACAGGCAAGTTGACTTGATTGCAATTTTATCTTGCCATTAATTTTTTTGACGTACGCTAGTTTTTCAATGAAGGCCGGGGTAATGTCTGTCTCACCCAAGGCACCAATCAAGTTGTCCAGTTCTTGCATAGCCCAACCAGTCTTCCGCCATAGGCGGATAAAACGATGGATTTTTGAAAATGTGTCTGAGGGCAGATCTGGAATGGGAAGTTTTTCCGCAGGTGGTTTTTCATAAATGCTCTTTATCGAAAAGAGATTTGTGCTGGCGAGGTCACACCCTGATTGCGGTTCCCAGAGGGTGATGACCAGTTGCAGTTTTTCAAAGTTTGTGTTTATCCAAGTTACAAAATCCTGGTAAGGATAAGGATTGGGATCGGTTGATGCGTCGAGAGCTTGTTTAATCTGTTCATCATTTTGAGGCAGGAGTGTACCTGCCTTGATCTGCTGGAGTTTTTTATAAAGAGATGTAGGGTCTATGTCACGGTCATTGAAGAGACTCTCAATGTAATCCAGAGTGGTCTGGTAAGGGTTTATGAATTTGGTCTTGACCAATTCCACCAAATCGGTATAGGCTATTCCAGTCCTTTTTAAGAATTGAGGGACTTTGGTGAGTTGGTCCCGTAGTTCATCAAAATTATTGTATCCGAAATATTCCCATACATTCCTCGTATCATTGGCATCATTGAAATCTTTACCAGTTAGGATCTTATATTCTTCTTCCGAAAGATTTAAGTTTTCTGCCTGTATGGCTCTCGCTATTCCCAAGGAACTTTCAGTCCGGAAGACTTCCATCAATTCAGCTCGGGAAGTTTTCAGATGCTGTAGATGAGTACGAATGACATCCAGAGGCTGGTGATAAGGAAGATTAAAAGGGTAAACGGCATCTTTAAGCTTTTGATAGGGAGCAGTCATGGTGTGCTGTGGATTGGCACGTAATTCGGCCATAGTGGCGTCACCGACATCATGGGCGGCATCTTCGTCCAGTTTGTTGTTTGTCACATAATACTCCAGCACTTCATTTACCAAGTCGATATAGGGAATTATGGTTTTCGTATTTTCGCAGGTAAGAGGGATGTATGCTAGGTCAGGACGGCGGGAAACAAGTACCTCCAGGGGTGATCGGTCGAGTTCACTCTTTTCCAAAAACCGCAGCAGGTCAACAAAATAAGCAGCTGGGCTGTAGACTGAGCTACAATGCTGGCACTCACACAGATCTGCCCGTCCAAAGAGCTCTTCCCAATTGGGAATGTGCTTTTTGACAGCCTCAGGCAGCGTGGGATTGCGATGAGTAGAATAGGTAGTTGCCTGGGGAACAGCGCTAAGAAGAGCTTCGTGCAAAGTCATGGCAACATTCTGGATGCGGACTGCCTGGTACGTCCCACGGTCATAGATGGTCTTAGCTTGGGCTTCGCCCAAAGAACTGCTGTATTTTGCAAGGAAGGTCTGTTCTGGGATGCTGGCAATTTGATAAGCCGACGTAACCCCACTTTTGATTAACTCTGCCATGGCCTTGGGAGTAGGAGATACTTGATAAACGCGTTGGAGAGCTTCTAATTGTATTTTCGATTCCTTAAATTTATTTCCAGCGACAGTTTGTAACACAGAAGTGTATTTCTCATCATTTATATTCGACTTAGAAATATCAAAATCCTTGGCTTGGTCCAAAAAAGCACTGATACTTTGTGTAATATTGGCATCTTTGAAATCCAGAGTTTTATTCTTAACCATGAGGGAAATGGTTTCTGTGGGGTACGCTGCATGCAGCAGGTTTTGCATGTTTTCGATGTATCTGGTTTTTTCTCCATCTGTAGCTAACAGTCCAGTACCTGGAACGCCGGTCTTTTGTATTATCTTCTGCCACTCCTCAAGCGGTAAGCTCAACAGGTCTTTGACATCTTTTATTCCCCGCTTGACTTGCAGCTCCTCCATCAAGGGAGGATGTTGACCGGTGAGCACAGCTAGTTGATTAGTAAGTTGAAGCGATCGGATAAGCTGGGGGTTATTGCGGAATTCTGGTTGTTTCGGAAGTTCTTCTCTCCAGAACTTTTCCAAAGGGCCTTCAAAATTCCGATAGAGATTCAAAAAACCAACCCGTTGTTTGTCATCTTCTAGAGCGATTTTCAGTGTTTTCCCTACTATTTCATCTTCGCTGTCGGTGATCTTGGTTATCATGTGAAGCGAAGCAATCTTCGCCAGCTGCTTAAGAAAGTTCCGGATTCCATCTTCTTTTTGTTGAGAGATGATGTTGGCTTGGATAGATTGCTGTAAAGCCGATTTCAATTCTTTTTCCGATTTAGTTGACAAGGAACTCCAGGTCAGGACTACCTTTTGCCTGCCCAAGCCGTAGAGCATTTCTAGCGACAGTTTTTCTCCCGGATATTCAGCTCTCAACTGGTCAGCCTGGACTAACAGCGACACTAGATTAGGAGGTTGCTCTGTTTCTTGTGCCAGAAAAAAAACCTGTTCTTTGGTGAGCTGGTGCAGCTCTAGCTGATCACTTTTCAACAGTGGAGCTACCTGCTGTAACAAAGAGTGGTATTCACTGATACCTCTTTCATCTGATTTTGTCAGAATAATATCTAGGTTTTGGATCTCTATGCCCTTGACGTAATCTTTTTTAGTTGCCAACGTAGAGCGACCCAGGATTATATCTTCCTCAACTGCGTAGGCCACCACATCAGCCAGGCCTCGCTCAGACCTGCTAAAACTCTTCAGCCCAAAGCGGACTTCATAGTAGCCTTTGGCATCACTGGTTGTCACACCTAATTGCTCGAAGCCACCTGAACGTAGCAACTGGCTGACTCGCTCAACCTGTTTGTAGATGCCTGCTCCCTTCAAGTCTAAGTCAAAAACAAAAACTTTTTTACCACTGATAGGTTCACCGAATTTGTTCACTACTCTCCCGCTTACCTTGTACGACGGTTCTTCGGTTGGTGGAGCTGATGTTAGTGTCTCAAGTGGTCGAGGAGATACGGGTAGATCAGGTGCTGCTGGAGAAAGATCCGGAGTTGCAGTTGTGGAAGGCTCTGCTGGGCTCACACCTGTTCCCATCAGTACTGTCGGTGCCCTTCTGGGCTGGAGAGCCTCAACTGCAGCGTTGATCGCAATCGCAGTGCGCTGATCAACCGCCCCAGAAGGTTCAAGCTTATGTTTCTTCTGGAAGTCGATTACCGCCTTTCGAGTACCGCGACCGAACAGATGTTGTGAGAGTTCATTCTGGGGAATAGTGTATCCCAGTTCAATCAACTCACTAAGGAGTAGCTTTACATCTGCTCCTTTCATCCTTAATGATAAATTTCTATCTTGAAGTTTCATAAATGCCTCCTTTATAAGGGCACCTTAAGCGGTGCCTTACACACTTTATTCATAATGCCGCTTACCTGACACGTACTTTGGATTCCATCTCCTTCAATACATTTAGCAACGCCGGCTTGGCGTAGGCCCAGTTGTGACACTTGAAGCTGCGCAGGTTCTTGACCGGCGTCTTGCATTGGAAGCACTTCAGGCCGGCGATGGCCCGCGGCGCTTCGGTATTGACGAATTTCTGCTCGCCCAAGATAACACGGGCGATCACCTCGCGGCTGTGCACCTGCTCGAGGGCGGACGAAACAATGTCGAGCCAGTTGATTTCTCGGCGGCACTTCGGACAAGTCCGTCGGTCCCCGCTGACCCAGAGAGGAGCACCAATAGTCTTTGAGGGCATGCCGAGCAGTTCCTCGATCTGGCGCACATCGATGTCACGGGTCAGCCACCTGTAGCGGCCCGGTAACGATGCCGGGGAGTCATATACTTCACGAAATACCCTCTCGCTCACGGCAAGAGTCGTTTTTTTCTTCATGTGATTCTTCCTTTCTCAATATGAACTCGTGTGTTCACCACTGATTCCTGTAATAATTGCTTCTGGTCTGTAAGCTGACTCTCAAATAATCCTCTCCACGACCTGTAGCCCAGTTCGCGCCGACCGGATCGAGGATGACCAGCTTGTCGAAGTACAGCGCCGCCACCTTCAACGGCGGAAGCTGCGCGTTCGTGAAGGATGCGTTAGGGTAGGACATGAGGTTATGTTCAGTCATAGCCTTGAACCTTTCTTGCGCTTTACGTTAGTCGCAAAAAACTCATCATTGGCGATTGGTTCTTCAAGCCTCTAAGATATTGATACTGCCACCTGTGACAACGGCAATCGCTATTGCGACAGGATAGTTCGGACATTGCCCCATTGAGAAACTTGAACTCGCGACTATGTACGCCCAGCCACCAAGCGCTGCACCGTAGGCCATGCTGAACTGCTTTAACGCATGCGCCTGTTTGTTTTCCAATCGTTGTCATAGCTTCCTCGTTGAGTATTCGTACGTCAGCTGTATGAAACTCATCGATTCCTGTTAGTTTCAGTCATCCTCGTCGCTCACACATTCGTCTATCACCAGTTGCCCTCGAGAAAGAGCTGCAGGTCTTTGTCCGCTTCCCGGATCTCGCTGAGGCTCTCTCCCTGCTCTGTATGCTCACGTATCTGCTCCGGCGTGTACTCAAAGCCTGTCTTCAGTACGCTCATCCACATCTCGCTATAGCCACGGGCGAGAATGGCGAGAGGAATATTCACGACGGGGAACACGCCAAGTGCGGCCGCGGCCGAATCCCGCGCCTGCTCTCGCTTCGCGATCACATGGCTCGGATAAAGCTCTTCTCCAGGTTCCTCCGGATAAAGGATGCCCGTCGCGATCGGCGTTGTTATCATGCTGGTTAGTATCCCGAGGCCGATCATCCCGAGCGTGCCCAGCCCGCCCCTAATTCTAGATGCACCGCCACCTCCTCCCCTTCTTCCACTTGGTGTACCTGTGCTCGCGGTGCCTGACCGTCTAGGGGTGGAGGAGGGATCGCTGAATGCCGTGGGAGGCGGGCTTAGCGACACCCCGGCGGGGGCTGGAGTGGCTGGTGCGGCGGACGGCGCGGCCATCTGTAAAAGAGACGAGTCGGTAGCCGCGCTACTCGTTACACCACTCACTGTACGCACTGGAACACCGACCTGCGAGTACTTGGCTGCCGCCTGCCCACCTCCATACTTGAGGTCACCCAGTTCCTGAGCCACCGCACTCGCCTGCTGACCCACAACTGAACCTTGGGTTCCTTGATTCGTGAACAGGAGGTCAGGAGCAAGTGCTCCCCTTGGTGCGCCAGCTGGTCCAGATCCCGCGCTGACAATAACGCCATTAACTATGACTGGTTCCGACACGACTCGACAGGCATTGACGAAGCCAATTTGCTGCATTTCCTGAACCACACTGGTCGCAGTACCATGAGCTGCGGTGCCAAAAGGCGAAGCAGAGCTGGATTGAAAAGTTGGCGGAGTTCGTGCTCCCTGCTCAAACCCTGCCTGATTGCGAATGAATTGTGCGAGATCTTCAAAGATATTGCGACCCGAAGGATCCCTTAGTCGGATCGGGTTGCCCTTAACGTATGAGTACACATTGGCACCATCGAGCAAGCCTGCAGGATCACATCCCACCCACCTCCCCATCCAAGGCAAATAATACCTCGCACTATGGTATTCCAACCCGCTCTCCTCATCCCGTTCCATACCTGTGTAGCGGTAGCGTTTGAGCGGCACCTCAATATCACTTCTCACCGCCTGATAAGAGCTACTCCCGTAAGGATAATACTCTTCATAAGAGATAATCGCTCCAGCCCCATCCAGTTCCAGACTGGCAGAACCAAGATGGTTTCCAAACTGGAAGCGAATGAGTTGTGCCGGCGAAGAATCATCCCCCTGGGTCCGGGTCTCCACCATAGCAATCCGCTTAGTGTCATCCATAATGTGCAAGGTTTCTCTTTCCAGAGTGACATCGCCGCTTCCATCTTTCCGTCTAAAAATCTCAAAACCTCCCAGATAAATCCGTTCCTCAATCAACCCGGGTGACTTTTCCCAGACCTTCCGCACCCTTTGTCCCCCAGCATCATAAACATAATAAGCTTTTCCACCACCACCTAAGTCCACCATCTGCAGTTGGTCTTTAAAATCCCAGGCCATTTGCGAAAGATGTGGCATGCCGGTCATGTTGCCGTGTGCGTCGTGACCGTAGTTTTCTGTATTTTGACCAATAGTATTACTGCTTAGGCGATTATTTTTCTTTGACGGTTCAATCAAACTTGGTTCGTTGTGGGTAAAAATTCGAGTCCAGTTACCGTTATTGGCTTGATGAATCAGGCGCAGGATATTTCCAACTTGGTCATATTCATATTGCTCCGTGTAATCGCGCATGGCTTGTCCATTCTGGGGATGGGCCAAGTTAACTCGGAATTCATCGTTCCAGGTGGTCTCTGGTTGTGATGCTTGCCCGATATGTTCCCTGCCCCTAGCCTGAATTAGTCGATATATGGCATCATAAGTGTATTCCGAATCTGGCTCAACCACTGCGTTATTGAAGTAAATTGTCTGTTGGGCTTTATCTTTAATGTGGGTGATGTTACCGGCTGGATCGTAGGTGTAAAACAGGTCTTGCAGACTCTCCACCCCACGAAAGGTTTGTAAATGAATTAAGCGAAAGGTCAGTTTGTCATACTCATATTTAGTCTGCACTCCATTGCCATACTCGATGAGCTCACGCTGGCCTTTGGCGTTGTAATCGATGTCATTAACAAAGTTGGTCGTATCTGGTGAGCCGCGCAGTTTCACCTCTATACGCTCTAACAGATTTGCTTCGTTATAAATGGGCTGTATCACACTGTTATCAGGAGTTGTGAGGGTGACCGGGCGATTAAGAGCATCGTAAATCGTGCTGCTGGTAAAAACCTCTTGCTCTATTGCGGGGTTGGCCGACCAATCAGGTGTCACTTTGTAATCTATGAGTATTCGCCTACTGGCGCGCAGGAGATTTCCTTTGAAGTCGTAAGATTCACTGGTGGCCAAACCTGCGAAATCGAAGACCTGGTACACCTTGCCACGCAGGTTACTTGCTTCCAGATTCATCTGTGATTCGCCGTAGACTGTCTGCTGAATCAGTTTCTCTGGTCCGTTGTTCTTTCTCAGAAATACCTCGCTGGGACGCTGTAAAGTATCATAAGTAGTTCGAATGACATGCCCTCGGCTATCCCAGTTGTAAATGGGCTTTCCAGCCACATCATTGAGCACCCAGCGCGTGCCGGCTTCCATGCTCTCCTGTCGAATGCGGTTACTAAGCATGTCATATTCATATCTCATGACCACCCGCTCTTTGGCATCGATGACTTCGCGCTGATTGCCTTCTATGTCAAGGACTATGAGCGTGCGAAGTTTTTCTTCGAGCACATTACCATTTCTCTGAAAGCGATTGTGCGCAATAGTAAGGAAAGTGCGGCCCAAGGTGTCGAAGAATGCCAATGTCGGAGTATTAGCGTGGACAGCAGCTTTATTAGCAGCAGATTGCTCGGCTGGTCCGAGAGCACCACCCTTGCGCTCTGAATGCCAACTCTGGAGATACTCTGAATCGGGTAGGCGGCGGAAGAAGTCACCCACATTCGAATCATTCTTCGGATCAGCTTGTAATACAGTGTCATTAACATCCCAAGTCTCCTGGTGCCAGTGGTCAAATACAACTTTTTCATAAGTGTGATTCGGATGCAGTGTAGCGACTACCCTCTCAACTGGATCGTAAAACAGCGTGGAGCTAACACCAACTATCTTGGCAAATTCAAATTGATGAATGGTACTGAAGAATGGCTCGTATTGCCTTACTGGCTTGCCCTTATTGTTGAAGATCGTCCAGCCACTACCTACCCAGCGAGGGCTGACATCCGGGCCATCCTTTACTACTGGCCCTGGCTCAGCCTGGATCTTCTTTTGGATTTCACGGCCGAAACCATCCGAATATGAAAAGCTATGCTGGATTTTTGTCTGTTGGTTGGCTGCCAAATCAGAATCATGAGTTTCTCTGGCCAGAGTTGAAACCACTGCTGGCTGTGGCTGGGAGGTGTCGCGGGTTCGATAGTAAGCATACAGGTCATATATTAATCGAGTACTGGCACGCTTGAGGAGGCTGTGTGGTTCGGCTAGTGGATTCTGAAAATATGCAGAGATAGTGGCTTCAGGCAAATCCAGCTCAAAGCCATCCAGCGAATCACCCAGGTTTTCCTCGGGGTTACCTCTCATTGTTGTCCCCACCACCATGCCCAGTGCATCGAAAGCAACATCTGAGCGATTCCTATTAGCATCCATCACCAATCTGGGTTGAAGCACGCGGTAATCATTCCCATTCAGTGTAAGATCGCCAGCCACATTACGCTCACCTACTGTGACACGGTTTTGTGAGGCATCGCGTGTTTCTTGCAATAGAAGGATATACTGATCGTAGGTAACTGCAGTTATTTTCCCGAACGGATCTAGGAAGCGATGTGGTAGAAAGAAATGCTCTCTTGCAAATGCCAATTCTGATTCTGGTACGTCATCGGGATTAGTCGAATAGAAGACTCGTCCGGATGGAATCCACCAGTTAGTGTCTCCTTCCAGGTGAACATAATGGCCTTCGTTTATCAGTATCGCGTCTGTGACGCGACCACCATACACGCGAGCAATAAGCCCAGATGTAAAGGCCAGTTTATAACTTTCAAAAGGCAAAGCCAGTGACTCGACCTGACCCAATGGTAGGGAGCCAGACAAGTCATCACGGCGATAAAGTGTCCGCACGTACTCAATGAGACGCTTCTGCAAAATACCCGCTACGGGATTTTGTTCATAAGCGATAAGTGTGGCTGTAGCACCTGCGTTCAAAATCTCTTCGAACAAAAAGCGCCGACTGGTCCCTGGTGAATTGAGTCCGGTAAGTTCATAGGTGCGCGTTTCACAAGGCAGTGGCGTGCGATAGAAATTTTCTGTGTCGATACCATTAGTGAATCCATTCTCAGTGTAAGTAATAAGCACCTGAGTTTGCTTGGCTTGCTCTTGGACAGAAAGAGCTGGATCCGACTGTCGGCGGCCATAACCGATCGCCACAGACTTCAAAACGTTGCCGAAGTCGTCTACCTCAAGTGTTAGAGCGTGACTAGCACGCGGGTCAGCAGGATTGCGCTCATAATGATAATCAATTGTCTCGCGTGGATGTGTAAAGAAGACAGCGTGGTGATTATCCTTCAGTGGCTGGAGAAGCTTGATGGTGTAGTTACGTTCAGAGACACTGTAAGGATGCTCACTCTGAGGTGATCCATCCAAAGCAAATATCTCCTGGCGCAGAATTGATCCTTTCAACGACCGGCAAGACTCTCGCTCCTCCTGAGGGTTCAAATTTAATGGCAGTATTGTATCGGGCAGTAGCAAGGCCAGTTGTTGTTGGTTACTCAGCCCCTGCTCGCGATAGTATTCTTCCTCGAACTGTCTTGAAATGTGACTCCCATCAACGTATGCACCAGTGTGGAACCAAGTTTTTGTTAATACGGGAGGCACAATGGAGGTTTCATCTATATTGTTTCCAATAGGAAAAGCTCCGACAGTGCTAAGTGCAGCGAACTCCTCTGTATCCAACTGCTCAACCAGTCCGAAGCCACGAAACTCCCGCTCGATACCGTCGTAGTAACCATGGTGATAAGCATAACGTGTAACAAAATAATTATGGCTGATCCAATCATATGTCTCCACCCGTTCCACCACATGGACTGGAAAAGGAAGACGAGTGATCCAAGGCTTTTCAGCTTCCTTGTCCAGCAGATAAAATTTCGTAGATGATACATAGCTCACTATCGTCTCTGCACCCAAATTGTTCCTAACTTTTATCAGCAGGTGTGGCTTTTGTCCACCCATCAGGTCTATGTACTGCATCGGCTTGCCCCGATCACTAGGTAATGGCGAAGACCAGACTAGACAAGCGGTGCCATTACCAAGTAAATCAGCTACCATTACTGACGACAGGTTATTGACAGTAGGAAATTGTGTTAGCTTCTGTGCGTCGCTCCAACTGTTTCCAGACTCATTAAAATAGAGATGAACTCCATCATGACCTAAATAGATTATGTCAGTAACTCCTGATCCATCTATGTCGGCCAGCCTAATTCGCTGTTGATCGAACTGGTCAGGATGGTCGAACCTAGGTGCATTATCCATCGTCACCTTACTGCTAAAGCGGCCATAGCCCAAATTGGGCCAGTAGCATACTTCCCCGTTACGTATGCGGACAAGGTCTGTCAGCCCATCACCAGATATATCAGCTAAATATATTGATTGCGTGCTATCTGAGAAAACGAGTTTCGGCCCGCGTTCCTCATCCTGCGGTTGTGTAACCTTTGCTGACTTTTCAAAGCCTGCTTCAGCCAAGGATGGATACCAACTAAAAACTTCGTTCTCGGTAACAAGCACATCTGCGTGCCCATCACCAGTAAGATCAACTAACCTAAGGTTAGGGTCATTCCAAGGAATATTTACGGGGGAAGCGAAGGAGACAAAGCGGTTCCATCGCTTGTCATGAGTTCGCTCGTAGAAGCCGGGTATGCTCTCGCTCAGTATCACTAGGTCAAGTTGTCCATCTCCTGCTAGATCAATTAAATACTGTTTCCCGCCGCTCACTGCAGCCAGCGATGGTTTATGAGTAACCATTTCAAGGGGTCCAAACTTTCCTCCTCCCAGATTTGGTTTGTAAAGCCATGCGTCTCCCTGTTCGGTAAGGATGCCGGAAAGGCCTTCCCCGTCTAGATCGACCAATTGATACCGTGTTCCATCTAATCCCCGAGGAAGGTTTTCCAAGCTCTCGGCATCGATCTCCTTAATCTCTTCGTTGATCTCTGCCGCGCTGTACGTGAATTCGAGTGGAGGCAACGACTTCTTTATGTAAGAACCATCTGAACGCTTTCTGTAGCCGCTCTGTGTTACGGATGCTACGAAAGAAGCTATCGGATGTCCCTTTCTTAGATCTTCAGGATTATCTCTCTGGCTACGATACACAAAATCCGTGGACCTAATCAGGCAGTCTTTGCCTACGTTAGGTTCGTTAGGAAAATGGTGAAACATGAGGATTCTCTGGCAAAGGCGGTAGGTCCGCATTTCAAATCCCGAGCGATATGAAGAAAAAGGGTCATGGCGGCACAACCATTTCCTGGATTCGTTCGGGGTCGGCCGATCAGGATCATGCTCCCCATAATCAAACACCACCTCGAAGAACCAGTTAGAACTTCCATCTGAAGCGTCTGCTCCAGGAGGGACGGGCCATGGCTGGTTGGCTAAAAGTTTTGGAAAGTACGGCACGTGGTTGCCATATCTGATGCTCTTCAGATAGCGATTGGCCTTGCGGGTAACAGGGCTCCTGTTCCGCTCGTGAGCTTGCGATAGGTTGACAACGTCCGAGTTTTCCTCTTTGTAACCGTAGACAATGAGGTTGCCCTTGTCATCGTAGCTTTCGCAGATCAGCCAGCTAAAGATACGGGATGGATCGGCAGGATCAGCAATGCGGCTTTCCTCGGTCTTGCCGTACCAAGTGGTAATGTTGTCCTTAGAGATGGAGCGCCAAAAGGTATCTTTGTGGTCTGCTTGGTTGGTCCAGCGTTCGATGCGCGCAAATAGTCCCTCGACCCTGGGGCGGTAACGTTGAATGCGGTAGATTTTGCCGTCCACCGTGCGCGGAGAAACCGTCTCCCGAGCCCAATTCCCGCCAACCTCAACTAGAACCGGGACGAGGTCTTCGGCACCGGACAGAATGAAGATATCAGACTCCTCGGCATCCTCATACTTCGGTAATCCTTTCTCAGTTTTACGTGTAATAGAAGGAAGAGAGAGACCCCACCCGAAGCCGAAAGGCCCATTTCCAGCACCCGAATCATAAGAAAGGGATAGCTGTGGACTAAAGCCAGAGCGGCCGGGGCTCGTATAGACTGGGACACTGAGCGAACCAGTTCCAGTGACAGGGTTGGCGGCAAACTTCTCGCCGATACCACGGATTGCGCCCCCGCCCTTAGGAAGGGAAATCGCAGGAGTCGGAAGGTAACTCTGGCTAGTTGAGCCTTCCTTTACTGTTTGCTCCTTTTTTGGCACCTGAACGTCTCCGTAAGGTCGGTATATAAATCACATCTTCTATGCAGAGATCAAGAATTCACTTATCCAGCTTATCCACACAGGAAAATCAGGATTGATTAAATGCTTCTTCTTTTTATAAATACTAGGAAAACGTTGGTTCGTTATTTTTCCTATTATTCTTTAATCTCAACTCAATAAGATATCCACCCACCACCTGTTTGTCAAGACAAAAATTTCTTGAGTGACAAGTTTTGTCACAAAATTTTCAAAAATCTCGCTATGAGGATTTCAATCATAAGAGGGTAAGCCGGTTCGGGGGTTACCCCTGTTTCCATTTTGTTTCAATTTGGCTTATCTTTTGGTAGGTTTTTTTGGGGTTATGGTAGATATCGCAAAATGAAGTACCCACTTGACAACTGGCGTAAGTGCAAGTACTCTAACAGAAAATTGTCGACAAGCAATCGACATTAGCACGTCCTTACAATTCTCCTTTGAAAGCCTTGTCAAGTATGGAAGGCAGCATTGCCTCCAGTCCTGCCTTGGTCTCTTCTTGCAATGGTTTCAGCGTATTCACCTTGGCCTGCAGCTCATCCAGATAAGTAACAATGCTGCGTTGCTTGGGGAGTGGTGGTACAAAAGTGATGTGGTTTTCGAGAAGCTCTTTGCGAACACCCGTCTGACCTGAAGTTCGCTGAGAATCTTCTTCAACCTTTTGAAACAAACGCGGCTCTTTGAGCAGGTAAAACAGAAATTCTTTCGATATCCTGTTTGTATCCGGAATGGCTTTCATTAATGCGACATTGTATGCGCCCTCGATGCCACGAAGGATTTGAAAGATGGGCGGGCCGTATCGCCCAATCATCACATCATCCGATGAACAAAACTTCCGTACCGAATCATGCGGCACGAAAGTCAGATAGTCGTCCGACTTGTAGTCCCGGATTTGTATCAGTCGTACATACCCGTCACGAGGTGCGTAAGCGAAGTGGAGCTTAACGGGTTGTGAGCCGCCTTGAAAACTGCAAACATCGCCGAGTCTTGTCTGATTTGTTTGGGATTGTACCGCATCATCGAACATGTGCATGAGGCAGCTCGCTATAAGACTTTCGGCCTCTTCGGCTGCTTGGTAGCGGAGGGTGCGGACCTCGTGGATTTTGGCAGCCAGTTCCTCAATACGTGCTACAATCCGCAGTTGCTCCGGTAACGGAGGCAAAGGAACGGGAATTGGCAAAAAACGTTTTGCCTTGAGTTCAGTTTTGATTCCCCCCGGTATGTACTCAAGTAGCAGGTCACGAAACATTTGACTTCGTAAAAGCCACCATAAATACTTAAGATGCACTCGTCTCCTATTGGGAATATACGCGCCATAGTGAATCGTAGCTGCAATTGGTTCGGTGTTTCCTTCATCATAGACCGCAATAGCACCTTTAGCGGCATTAACACCGGATATAACAAGGTCCCCGGGCCGTATTAAAATCATACCGGTCTTAGTTTGGCCGTCGGCACGGAGTTGAATTTTCCCATCGTTAAAACTAATCTTGGCGACAATACGAATTTCACCGCTTGCTAAAGCACCTGCGGAAGGTACTTCTTGCCGTTCAGTAAGAATTTCTCCCAAGAGAATACTTTGCCAAAGCATATTCATTTCACGGTTTCAAGTGTGCTTTTGATATCAGTCAAAATCTCAGCAATGCGTTGCTCTTTCTTAAGGATTTCGTCCGCCAGTTGCACTGGTGGCAAATGCTCAAAATCCTTCTTGGAATTTGGGTTTTTAATATCCAAGTGAACTGAGAGAAGGTTTCCCTCGTTATCATATTTCAAAACATTCTTTACCAAAACTTTCCACGCTCGTTCGTTTTCCTCTCTTTTCTTCCACCATCTTAAACATTCTTCAAACTCCTCAAACTGTAAGGGCTGAGTTTTGGTGTAGTTTTTTCTTCCCTCAGGCAGGGGGTGTTCGTAATACCAGATTTCTTTGGTCGGCCCCGTGCGTTCAAAAAATAGCAGATTGGTGGGAATACCGGTGTATGGTGCAAATACTCCGTTGGGTAGGCGAACTATCGTGTGAAGATTGAACTCTTTAAGAAGCTCCTCTTTTATACGAGCACAAACACCATCTCCAAACAAAGTGCCGTTAGGTACTACCATTCCGCAACGTCCTCCCCTCCTACCTGCTACTGGTCTCCGTAGCTTGCGCATAATCAATTGCAAAAACAACAGGGCTGTTTCGGCAGTTTGTTTATCCTCCGGAAAGTTGCCCAAGATTCCTCGTTCCTCTTCCCCACCAAAAGGTGGATTGGTCATAATAATATCAACCCGTTCCCGGTCACCTATTTCACGTAGCGGGAAACGCAAAGCATTAAGAGGGTCAATTTCTGGATACTCTAACCCATGCAAAAGTAAATTCATCTGGCAAAGTAAATATGGCAGTGGCTTGGCTTCAATGCCGGAGAGAGTACCGCGCTGAAGTCTTTGATAATCTTGGGTTGTTTTAGACTGCTTTTTAAGATGCTCAAAACTTTCAACTAAAAATCCACCAGTCCCGGCGGCTGGATCAAGTAGAGTCTCACCCAGTCTAGGGCCTAAAACAGATACAATAAACTTGACTACTGGACGAGGGGTGTAAAACTCACCAGAGTCACCGGCTGTATCCCGCATCTCCTTGAGCATAGATTCATACAGGTGACCTAACGTATGAATCTCATCTGAAGATGTGAAGTGAATACTATTGACTAGATTAATAATATCTCTCAAAAGATATCCATTAATCATTCGGTTAATAGTTCCCCTAAAGACTGAAGCTATAACATCTCGCCTATCTCCTCCATTTCCACCCTGCAGGCTTTTCAAATAAGCAAATAGGCCCTGACCGCGTGAACCATCAGGCTTAATGGTTTCCTCTTGGTTAATAAATGAAATGAGTTCATCTCCGGTTATGCCATCTGGTTTAGCAGCCCAGTCTCTCCACCTGTAGGGGCGTTCAATAGCGGGTCGAAATCTTTTCCCAGCCAGTTTCGCGTCAGTTTCCCGCGAAATCTCCATATCATCTAGGAACTTCAAGAACATTATCCAGGTCAACATCGGAAGACGATCTAGGTCTCCGGACAGACCCTTGTCCTTACGCATGATATCCCGCGCAGATTTAATCAGACTGCCTAATTTCTGAGATGTTGTCTTAGGTAGTTCCTCTTTAGCTTTTCTTTTCATAATCCATTAAGCTGCGTACAACTGCTTCTGCATTTCGTTGACAGCTTCCCTTAATTTTTCAGGCCCTCCGAATAACTTAGCAATTTCATTGACCGTGCCTCGCTCTGAAATTGGGGGAACCTTTAGTATTTCTGGAATTTGGAATTGAGGAATTCCGTGCTCAGCATATTTTTCCAAAATATCATCTAAAACTTCGCGGGCAGCCGGTTGGAAGCGCTCAAAGAAATCCTTTTTATCTTTCTTTAATTTTTCAACTCGCTCACGTCGGGTACGTAAAGGGGCACTATATACCACATGACATAGTAAATCAAAAGGGTCAGCATCCGGTTGGTTGGTTACTTTCGCCAGTTCTTCAAACGATATACCCCGCTCTTCAAGGGCATTGATTATAACAGTTCTTTGTTCAGGTTCACTCCAACCAGAGTGCAGGACAGAAGCAGACGTGAAGAGTTGTCGAACTTTTTCAGCAGCGTAATCAGTAAGTTTGACTACCCGTAATTTCTTACCATCCGTATCTAGTTGGTGAACCAAGAGATCGAGCAGAATTTAAGCCACAATAAGGAGACAATCCGTGGCATTGAAACAACAATCACCGAAAACAGATCACGAATCGATAAACTGCTCGACGCCTTGGAAACTGGAAAGCTCTCGGTAGATGAAATATCACCTAGGGTTAACGAGCTGAAGTCTACAATCAAGGCACTGGAGGCGAAAAGGGATGCTTTAATTAACAAGTCAGGTTATCAAAATTACCTATTAGATTTTGATCAAATCACAAAATACGTTAACGACCTTAGGGTCCTTTTGCAGGAAAGCACTCTTACTCAAAGAAAATCTTTTTTAAGGAGTTTTATTAAACAGATTATTGTGAATTATCCCAAAGTGACAATCGAATATACGATTCCTTTAAGACCAGGAGAATCAAGCCCGTACGAGGAAGTTCTACCTATTGTCCAAAACAGCTCCCCGGGCCGGACTCGAACCAGCAACTTAGCGGTTAACAGCCGCTCACTCTACCATTGAGTTACCGGGGAATTGAGTTTTTTTCTTCCTTTGAAATTAGCTATTTATTAATTATTCTCACAGGTCTGATTCAACCCCGCAACTTAGTCCGCCTTCGGCGGGCTCACTCTACCATTGAGTTACCGGGGAATAGCGTTTTTCGCATCCCACCAATTCTTAAGGCGGGATAATTTTAAGGAAAGTAATATAAAATTTTACTGGGGATTGTCAACCCTTCGACAAGCTCAGGGTAAACTTAGCTACTTCAAATTTTCAAACTCTTTTTTAAAAACCTCACAACTTTTCTGATCAAACAGCACAAACCGGACTTCTTCAATGGACTTATTCTCCGCCAAAAACTTATTAGCCCCATAAACCATAATCTTAGCGCACTCCTCCACCGGAAAACCACCCATTCCCGTTCCCAAAGCCGGGAAAGCGATGGTCTTGAGGTTCAATTCCTCCGCCTTCTTCAAACTACTCATAGTGGCTTTGGCAATAATCTTGGGGCTGGTCTTAAAATCCATCCCCATAGTAGCCGCATGAATCACGAATTTGGCTTTCAGATTTCCGGCCGTGGTTTCGACCGCTCCACCGATAGGGATAGGGGCTTTTTGATTGCATTCCTCCTGAATAGCCGGTCCCCCTTTTATCCTAATAGCACCAGCCACACCGGTCCCCAAAAGCAGATGGTTGTTGGCGGCATTGACGATGGCGTCAACTTTCTGTTCGGTTATATCTCCTTGGACGATATTAATTTTTCCCATTCGATTTTCAGAAGTTGTTTTTCTTTTTTTCGGGCGGTGTCGACTTTTCCTTTAAAGATTTTATTGGCTGAAATCAAAACCACTGTAGCCCCTAACATCCCCCACATAGCACCCCCTACCGTATCAAATGGATAATGCACCCCGATATAGACTCTGGAGATAGCTACTAACATAGCGAGTAAGAATAATAGTACGCCGGTCTTTTTATAAAAAAAACTGACCATCATGGCGGCCGTGAAACAGTTGACCGCATGATTGGAAGGAAAAGAATAAGTGGTTGGGCAGTTATTATATAGCAATAAGTGCACATTGGGCAGATCGCTGCAGGGACGAACTCTTTCAAAAATTGTCTTAAGAATTAGATGGGAACTCAAATCGGCTAAACCTACTGCCACAATTCCTAAAATCACGGCCCAGCGGCCTCTTTTCCCTCCCCAGATGAATAATGCTAACAGGATTATAAAAACCGGGAACTTCCAGTGGGAAAAGTTGGTAACAATCGGCATCACAAAATCAAAAACCGAATTCTGCCAGTCCGAATTAATCCAGCGAAAAATGGCTTTATCCCAGGCGTAAAGCAGTTCTTTTAGATCCTGTAACATTATCTAAATTTCGGCTGAAAATTTTTGTAACTTGAAGTTTAATATAGGATTTTGCCGGATAAAAAGCAAAAGATTATTCTTGTGTGGGTGAAGTCCATAAAAACTGGTCAATCAATCTTCTGAAACGGTTGGTGTAAATTAAATCATAAGTCTCCATCTGGTCCGGGATGATTTTCCGGGCTTCTTTGCGGGCTTCCTGGATTTTGGCCTCCGCTTCAGGTATGGTCAGTTTCCGGCGCATAATCAGAAAGCACAGCACATCCGCAATCCCCTGAAGCTTTTTTAGCTTAATCTCCTCTTCTATATAATCAAAATAATTCACGAATCTCTGCATTTTTTACTCTCAATCATCTGTTTATGTTTTATGGTTGTGTCAGGAACTATTCCTGACACTTTCTTATTCATCAACCAAGTCATTATATGTAGGCCTAAATATATTGCAGCAACATCTCGATTTCAAAAGTATCTTTTAACAGAATAGCTCCCTGCTTGACCCATTTTTCCACTGATTTTTTATTCTCACTTTCTAAGATAAAAAGTGGTCTCCCCTGTTCGATGGCTTTTTGGGCCGCATCCGAAGTGCCGGAGCTATTTGAATCCTCTTCTACTATAACAACTGCTTGAGATAATCCGACTACAATCCTATTGCGGGCCATTAGCTGACCAACACTAACCGGAGAGTTTAGCGGGGATTCAGAGATTAAAGCACCGGATTTGGTGATTTCAGAAGCTAAGTCTTCATGCTCTTTGGGGTATATATTGAATAATCCGGAACCTAAAACCGCATAGGTTTTCCCCTTTCCGTTCAGGCAACCTAAATGGGCGGCCCCGTCAATTCCCTTGGCTAATCCGGAGACAACTACTACATCCTGTCGAGCCAATTCCTTTCCCCAGGCCACGGCTTTTCCGACTCCTGCAGTTGAGGGATTAGTGGTGCCAATCAGAGCAACACCGGTTTTTTCGTTTAGAGGAAATTTCCCTTTATAATATAGAAGTGGTGGCGGGTCATCTATTTGCTGTAGTAATGGAGGATAATTTTCATCTAAAACTGTGATGATTCCGATATCCTGGGCAGCCAACACATCCATCTGATTTTCAATCTCTTTTAATTTCTTCTGGCTGGCTAAAATCTCCCGGGCTTTACCAGCCGACATTCGGGGTAGACTGGTCAGCTCTTCTAAGGTGGAATTGTAGACATTATCCGGGGTGCCGTAATGCAAAATCAACTGTGCAAACCCTTTGGGTCCCACTCTGGCTACTTCTCTTAGGGCAATTACATATTTGGTATATTCAGTCATAGAAGCCGGTCTTGGCTATAGTAAATACGAAAACTTTGTGGGCTAAAGCAGATTTCAAGAGAGAGGAAATTTCATTCACTGTAGTTCCAGAGTCATAGATATCATCAATTATCAAAACCGTCTTGTCCTTTACTTTTTGCGGTTGTGAGATTTTGAGACTATCTTTAATATTCTCTCTTTTACCTTCTAAATTTACAAAATCCTTTTGCGGTTGAGCTAGTTTTATTCTCTGAATTACCTTGTCAGTTAAGGGTTTTTGCAGGTTATCGGTGAGGTTTCGTGAGAAGAATCTGTAACTGAAAAAGTGTTGAGAAGACACGGCTGGTGGTACAGGAATCACAAGTTCAAAATCAGGATAATTCTCTTTAATAAATTGAGTGCTTAAATCCACTAAAATATCTCCTGCTTTCTTATTTTTCCTATATTTAAAATGATAGACCAATTTCCCTATTTTAGTTCTTTTCTTTTCTGAATATTTTCCTAATGTATAGCCCAAGTCAAAATTTCCCTTTAATGTCAAAGGTTTCAGCTCAGAAAAACTAAGGGGCTGGATTTCATCTGCTAAAATCCAACCCCGTAGTTTCTGGATTAAGCCAAATAGAACTTTGATAAACTTCACATCCCAAAATTCAATCTAAAGTGGAAGCCGGCTATTTAGTTACTGATTCCTGAGGCAAAGCCACCAAATTCAAATCTTCCAACAATCCCAAGGTGTAGACCCACTTTTCCTTTGTCTGCTCAAAATCAGCTAAAAACAGCTTTTTCACCGGAGAAGAGGGAGGGAAAGTCACTTTTAAAGGGTCAACCGGACGACCATTGATTTTAATCTCATAATGCAGGTGCGGCCCGGTGGTAATTCCAGTCGAGCCCACATAAGCCACAATATCTTTCTGGGAAACCCTTTTACCCCGAAATATCCCCTTGGCAAATCCCGTGAGATGGCCATAGCAGGTAATAAAACCATTATTATGTTTAATTTCGAGGGTTCTCCCTAAACCGGTCTTCCATCCGGTAAAGATTACCTGGCCGTCAGCCACCGCCACCACCGGAGTTCCCCAAGGGGCTGAAAAATCGACTCCGAAATGAGGTCGGTTGATCCGGAAAACCGGGTGTTTGCGGCTGTAGGAAAAACCGGAAGATATTCTTCGGTAATTCAAAGGGGTTTTTAAGAATGCTTTTCTTAAAGAGTTACCGTTTAAATCATAATAATCCGAATGACCGGTGGAATCCTTATAGTTAATGGCAGTGTATTTGGTTCCCTGCAAGTCGAATTCAGCCGCCAGAATTTCACCGTACTCTACAAACTCATTTTGTTCGTTAAACAACTCTTCATAGATTATTTTGAAACGGTCGCCATTCTGGACTTCCGTTAAAAAATCCACCTCCCAGGCAAAGATATCTGATAATCTTAAGATTAGCTCATCTGATTTTACCTGAGTCTGCATTGATTCCCACAGAGAGTTGTGCACCTCTCCTGAAAGGGTCTTAATCTGCCTGGTAAAGACCACTGGAGCAAGATAAGCTACAAAGGCACCATCTTTCTCTTCAACCCGGTATCTTTCTTTATTCCCCCTCCAATACTCAAAGGATAATATCGAAGTATCCGGAGTTATCAACAGTTTAAAAAAGTCTCCCGGTTTACATTTTCTTAAGTCTAAAAGACTGGTTAAGGGTTTGACTATCTGCTCTACTAAAAAATGAGGTATACCATTTCTGATTAATGAAAGAGACAAAGTCTCTCCCGGCCTGACACTGCCGGTCATAAGCGAGGCTGCGTTAACCGGCTCCTGGACCGGGTCGGAAATTAAGCCCACTTGTTCAGAAGTTTTCTCGGCAATAGTCAACAGAAACGCCAAAGAAAAAATAATCAGAAACTGGAATAGCAGGGCTGAGGGTATTTTCAACTTTTTTAACACAAGTCCCTCCTCTCATTATGGACTGTTTTAATTATCGGAATCTGTTTAGGCAATTATTATCATTTATTTTAAAAATTTTTACCTATATAGGAAAATATTTCCCATCTTATGTTCATTTAACAGACAATCTGCCACTTTGACTTATACGAAAACCCCTCTTTGCAAGAGGGGGTATTTCGAACTCCTAAGCAAAAGCCACACAATATGTTAAAGAGCGATATTAAAATTAAAAATTGCTGGAATGAAACTTCAGAATGGCAACAATTCTATCAAAAGCATAGTTGAAATGGTCAGCGGGGAAATTACCGTATCCGGTAAACTCATTATAAGTATAAGTATAACTTTGGGTTGCCATAAAACTGTTGAAATTCTTATTTGCTACATGTAACATATAGCTGTCCTGATCTCCTACCTCAAAGTAAACCTTGGTATTGGACAAACTTCCGGATTTGGGACCGGCCAGCAGTGTCTTAATATCATTCTTTAGCCACTCATTCCAAATCGAGTCTCTCCGAACGCCTGCAGAATCAAAAGGTAAGTTTACCCCCCGGAAGGGACCTCCCACTGGGAAACCCTCAATCTTGAAATAAGAACTGGAATCTGTATCAGCAGTGTCATGAGGGGAAAACCCTAAAGCCATACCAAATAACCAACTGGTTGCTGGGTTGGTCTTGAGCCAGGGAATTGGAACTTTGTTGGAGTCGGGGTAAGGTGATATAACCAACCCTTCCTGCTGCACAGCCGTAGCCCATAAATAATCGTTAAACCAATCCCCGTTAGGGCCGGCCTCAATTGACAGAGGGGCCGAGATGGCACTCACGGAACCATAAAGCAAAGGATTATCCATAGCCACTCTGAAAGCTCCGTAACCCCCCATCCCTACTCCGCTGATTCCTCTTTTCTTAGTACTATCAATCACAATTCTACCATAAAACAAAGTATCTATTTGCAGTCTTAAATCAAGAGCAATATAATCTCCGTAATTACCCCCTATAGAGTTAACATAGAAGCCACCCCCCATATGAGGATTGTTGCTGCCATCAGCAATCACAATCAACATCGGCTGGATTTCTCCTTTGGCGATTAATTCGTCCGCGATATCCTTAACTCGATAGGTATTGGCAAAAAACAGCGCCTCCTGCCCAAAATCAGTTAAAAAATACAAGACCGGATATTTCTTTTTCCAGGTAAGTGGTGGTCGTCCTTGGTCGTCTACAGGTACTTCACCAGGTATATAGACCATCACAGTCCGAGAGGGGAATGAGAACGTATTACTTAAGGGGGGGTTATTTAAAGCCGGCCATAAATTATCCTTGATTGTGAAATAACCAAATTGTTTTAAAACTATCGGCTCGACCGGATTTTTTCTCTTTTTACAACCGCTTGCAACGATAATCAAGCTGAGACCTAATATTAAAATCAAACTTATTTTACGCATTTTCCCTCTCCTTAGAATCTATAGGTGAAATAGAAAAAGGAACTGTATTGAGCAGTGGAATAATTACCCGGAAAGTTATCAAACAGGCCGTCTCCGTTAACATCTTGAATTTGGTTTACTTGTCGGGTGTCATAATTGATATATTCTACATTGTAACCTACTTCATAGACATTAATTTTGTAACTGATCCCAAAATTCAGACTGTTTTTATCTGCAAAATCTAAGATTAAAGGATTTAAAGATTGATCTGGAACTGCAGTTGGGTCATGGTAATAACCGGCCCGAGCTATCCAGTTTTCTTTAAAGTGGTATTCGGCTCCGACACTGAAGCGGGTGACATCTTTCCAGTTAAACACAATGGCTGAATCTGCCGGAGTTCCATAAAAAGGGGTTCCATTAGCAGTAGTGTCACCAGGTATCCTAATGGGAGTCAGACCGTGAAAGAAAGTTTCTCCGGAGGGAGATACCCAAGCTATTCTTTGGGTGTAATTCAGATCCAAGACCTTCATTCTCGACCAGCCGGTCCAGGCAATATCCGCCATCAAGGTAAATTTCTCAGAAGCTTGATATGCAAAACCTGCCCCCAATTCAGCTGGGAGCTTCAAGGTGGTCTTAACTTCCGGGGAGGCCTGGGCTCCCCCACCGGAAAAGTACGGGGTCGCGGTACCGTCATTGGCTACGATTTGAGAGTTATTGGGGTAATAGACGAACATCCGGTTATGGCCGGTTAACTTGATATTAACCGGGGAACGGTAGGAACCCCCCAGTTTTACTTTGGGGGAAAGTTGATACATAATTCCTAGATTTACTCCCACTCCCCAGCCGTCAAACTCCATGCGGCTGTCCATGATTATGTTATCATAGGGCCGTGGGGTATTTTGTGGTTGTTGATACATAGTAGTAATCGGGAGCAGAACGGTGGGAATAAAATTCGGTCTTCTCCAGGTAAAATCTGATTTTTGAATGGCCAGCCCTAACCCTAAAGCTAATTTACCCTTTACAAACTCTTTGGCTATGCTGGGATGAAAATCAACCACCGTAAAGCTGGCTTCATGGTCAATCCGGGCATAAGGAACAGTATCGACGTCGTTATATCCCGGGAGGGGGTCAAATAAATCCCATTTAGAACCTAAACCGTAAGGCAGAAAGAAAGCCATACCGGCCGTAAAGCCGCCGTGACTCTGGAATTTATAAAAGCTGGAAAAGTTGGGATAGTAAAAAATCCGGTCATCCGGCACCCGGTCCTGGTTGTTGCGGTAACCTAATTCCGACCCATTGCTTAAGAGTACATTCGGCTCATATTTTTGCCTGGGAACGATTATGGATAAAATGGAGTTGGCTTCAGATTTTTGCAAATAAGCTAATCCAGCCGGGTTCCACCAGGCCGCGGACCAGTCATCCGCCAGTCCTCTGAAAGCGCCTCCCAGGGCGCTGGCTTTGGCACCTACATTTAAGGACATCCCGGAAGCCCAGAGCAGTTGCGGAACCATTATCAGCAGAACCGCAGCCATTAATAACTTCCTCTTTATGGTGAGTCTAGTCGAACCACTACGGTCGGCTTGTGTCGAGCTTTGCCGAGACGGATAAATCAAACCATTCATCGCTTATCTCCCTGTTGGTTAAGGTTAATTATAAGATGTCAATATGATATTTTCTTAGATTTCACCCTTTGGCTTATAAAAAGCGTCCCCTATTTTACAACAATCATTTTTATTTGTCAATAGCAAATTGAAGATTTTTAACAAGTCCAGTAATTTTAGTCTTAAGATTATGTAATTTAAAAACCTAGCTATGTCATGATTGAGCTGACTCAATTTCATTAGCGTATCAACAGTCGGAGGTTGGGATAGTTGCTTTCTGGTAAATTTTCATTATATTATGAGTTTCGCCAAATGGGGTAAAAACAGAATTTTTTAGTTGAGAGGTGTAGCATATGTCCGGTTATATCGTAGTCAAAGGCGCCCGGGAGCATAATTTAAAAAATATCGATTTAGACATCCCCCGCGAAAAATTAGTGGTCATCACCGGACTTTCCGGCTCCGGTAAATCCTCTCTGGCTTTTGATACCATCTATGCCGAAGGGCAGAGAAGATACGTCGAATCACTTTCCGCTTATGCCCGTCAGTTTTTGGGCTTGATGGAAAAGCCGGATGTGGATTTCATTGATGGGTTATCTCCGGCTATATCAATTGAGCAGAGAAGTTCGGCCAAAAATCCCCGTTCTACCGTGGCTACCGTTACTGAAATTTATGATTATTTAAGATTACTCTTTGCCCGTATTGGTATTCCTTACTGTTATAAATGCGGCAGAAAAATAGCTCAACAGACCGTAGACCAAATTGTAGATGCCGCTTTAGCTTTACCTCAGGGGAGTAAAATTCAGATTTTAGCTCCCTTAGTCAGGGGGAGAAAAGGAGAATACAAAGATTTATTGGAAGAGGTAAAAAAAGAAGGGTTTGTCCGGGTCAGGGTGGACAAAAAGCTGTATGAATTGACTGAAAATATAAGATTGGATAAAAACAAAAAACATAATATTGAAGTAGTGGTGGACAGATTAGTGGTAGAGCCAAAAGTGGCCAAAAGACTGGCTGATTCTCTGGAGACAGCTTTAAGAATGGGTTCGGGGGTGGTTTTAATTGATGTACAGGGGAAAGAAGAACTTTTGTTCTCTGAACATTATGCCTGTGTTAAGTGCGGAATTTCCTATGAGGAGATTCAGCCCCGCATGTTTTCTTTCAACTCCCCTTTCGGTGCCTGTCCCGGTTGTGATGGTTTGGGAACCAAAATGGAGATTGACCCCAGCTTAGTGGTCAGGGACCATAATTTATCACTATCAGATGGAGCTATTGCACCCTGGGGGATGCCGGCCGGGAACTGGTATTTGCATCAGTTGAGAAGCCTGGCTGACCATTTCAAATTTAACTTTAATACCCCTTTTAAAAATTTACTTCAAAAAGCCAAACAGGTGATTTTATACGGGACTGAGGATGAAATTAAATTTGAATATCATTTAAGGGAAGGTAAAGGCTACGGGGAGTATTATTCCGATTTTGAAGGGGTGATTCCCAATTTGGAAAGAAGATATAAGCAGACCCAGTCTCAAGGAGTGCGGGACTGGATTGAAACTTTCATGCGGGTCAAACCCTGTCCCAAATGCAACGGCGCCAGGTTAAAGAGAGAATCTCTCTCCATCAAGGTTCATGACTTAAATATTCACCAGATAACCCGGATGTCTGTCAAAGCCGCCAAAGAGTTTGTGGAAAATCTGAAATTGAGCCAGAAAGAAAAAATTATTGCCAGGCAGATTTTAAAGGAGATCAACGAACGTCTGACCTTTATGATAAACGTAGGTCTGGACTATTTAACTTTGGACCGAACCGCTGCCTCTTTATCAGGAGGAGAAGCACAAAGAATTCGTTTGGCAACTCAAATCGGTTCACGTTTGGTTGGAGTTCTTTACATCTTGGATGAACCCTCTATCGGCCTACATCAGAGGGACAATAAAAAGCTTTTGAATACTCTGATTAGCTTGAGAGACTTGGGGAATACTGTAATTGTGGTGGAGCATGATAAAGAGACCATCAACAGTTCGGACTGGGTGATTGACTTAGGACCAGGGGCTGGTAAAAATGGAGGCAACGTTGTTGCTGTTGGTCCTCCAGATTATATTAAGCAAAATGGCCGCTCTCTGACTGGAAAATATTTGTCCGGGAAGCTGGTGATACCTGTTCCGGCTTACCGTAGAAGAGGAACCAGTCAATTTTTGACTTTGAGCGGAGCCAAAGGAAATAATTTAAAAAATATCAAAGTAGAAATCCCTTTGGGGGTGTTTATCTGTGTTACCGGTGTTTCCGGTTCCGGGAAATCAACTTTAATCAATGAGACTTTGTATCGGATTCTATCGGCCCATTTTTATAATTCCAAAGAAGAGCCCCTGGCTTATGAAAAAATCTCCGGCTTGGGTGAAATCGACAAAGTGATAAACATCGACCAATCCCCCATAGGCAGAACTCCCCGCTCCAATCCGGCTACTTATACCGGACTTTTTACTTATATAAGAGATTTGTTTGCCCAACTTCCTGATGCTAAAGTCAGAGGTTATAAAGCCGGCCGCTTTTCTTTTAATGTCAAAGGCGGCAGATGTGAGGCCTGTGAAGGGGATGGAATTATAAAAATCGAAATGCACTTTTTGCCGGATGTGTATGTCCCCTGTGAAAACTGTAAAGGGAAAAGATATAATCGGGAGACTCTGGAGATTAAATACCGCACCAAATCGATTGCAGATATTCTGGATATGACTGTAGATGAAGCTCATTCTTTCTTTGAGCATATCCCTAAAATCAGGCGAAAGTTAAAAACCTTGAAAGATGTAGGATTGGCTTATATTCATTTGGGGCAACCGGCTACTACTTTATCCGGCGGTGAAGCCCAGAGAATAAAACTTTCCACGGAGTTATCCAAAGTGGCTACTGGAAATACTTTGTATTTATTGGATGAGCCGACTACTGGTCTGCATTTTGAGGATATTAAGATGCTTTTGAATGTGCTGAATGAACTGGTGGAAAGAGAAAATACCGTGATTGTGATTGAGCATAATCTGGATGTAATTAAAACGGCGGATTATATTATTGATTTGGGACCGGAAGGCGGCGAGGCAGGGGGTTATGTGGTGGCTGTTGGTACTCCAGAAGAGGTGGCGCAGGTGGAGAGGAGTTATACTGGGCAGTTTTTGAGGAAAGAGTTGGCGGTAAGAAAAAATAAAGAGGCGACCCCTCTTTCAATGGAGCGGACTGTCAGGAGTAGCTAGTGATAGAACATAAAAAGGGATGAAGAAATTTGTTGAAATTCTTTCCTTAAATCTGAAACCGGGCCGCCGAGACGAGTTTCATAGTCTGTACTTGGAAAAGTCCCTGCCCCTGCTTAAGCGATGGAAGGTGGACGTGGTTGCCTTTGGGCCGTCTCCCCACGACAGCAACTCCTATTATGTCATTCGCGCCTACGACAGCTTGGATGACCGGCAATCCAGTCAGGAGGCCTTCTATGGGAGTTCCGATTGGCGGCAAGGGCCAAGGGAAGCAATTATCGCCCTGATAGAAAGCGATACTTCCATAGTTATTGAAATGGAAGAAGCGACTGTGGACGCTCTGCGGAGAAAAACGTAGAGGCGGCTGACTACGCGCTAGAGCACGCCAAGCTCCCGGCTTGACAAGTTTTTGGGGGTATGCTATACAAATCTCAATGGCGATACAGAAAGAATTGAGCGAGCTTGACAATCAGGAGCGCACACCGCCTTATTTCCGATACTTGGTTCATCTTATCCGCCCTTTTCCAAATTTTGACTTCTTTTTCATAAAATCACTGCGGCAAAAAGCCGTTAAAATGCTGCAGCTCAAGCCGGGGGACCGGGTTCTGGATGCAGGTTGCGGACCCGGAGGGTGTTTCCCGTACTTGGTTGATGCGGTCGGACCTGCAGGCGAGGTGGTTGGGATAGAGATAAGCCCCGAAGTAACCATAAACGCCAGAAGAAGAATTGAAAAGAATGGATGGAGCAATGTTCAGATGATAACGGCCGATGCCAGGACCGTTAAACTACAAGGTACGTTTGATGGGTTGCTTATGTTCGCCGCGGCTGACGTCTATGCTTCTTCACCAGCTCTGGAAAATCTCTTTCCGTATTTAAAAAGTGATGTGCGCGTGGCTGCCTTCGGAGTCAAACTCTCCCGCCATCGTTTGGGAAAAATGTTTAATTTATTTTTTCGCTTAATGGTTTCGAAACTCTCGTCCCCTTCAACTCCCGATTTTTTGAACTACGAACCCTGGAACCTGCTTGAAAACCGTGTTGATGAGCTTACTGTAGAGGAATATTTCTTTAGTTGTTTTTTCCTTGCCTGGGGTTCAATAAATGCCAGCAGAAAAAGATAGAGGGTAGCCCGAGGTCCCTGCACCTAGGGCTTAAATTTTCTATTTGAACCAAGGTAGCGGTCGGATTTATCCGACATTTTGTGTTATGTGCGATAAACCCCTCAAGTTCTTCGGGACAAGTCGCACCGCTACCTACTGACCCCTCCCTTCAGGGTGAACCTTTTACAGGAGAGGGAATAAATAAAAAGCCCCGCTCTTTCGAGTGGAGCTTGATGTCAAGACAGGTCTTGTTTTTTTATAGGACGCTGTATATATTAATTATTATGAAGATTAAACTAAATAGCGTAATTGTAGACGACCAGGACAAAGCCCTTAAGTTTTATACCGAGGTTTTGGGCTTTGTCAAAAAAACCGAGATACCGGTCGGAAAATTCAAATGGTTGACAGTTGTTTCTCCTGATGAACCAGACGGAACTGAATTGGTTCTTGAGCCAAACCAAAACCCTGCTACCAAGACTTACCAGCAAGCTATTTATAAACAAGGGATACCCTTAACCGCATTTGCTGTTGAGGACATTCAAAAAGAGTACCAAAGATTGAAAAAGCTGGGTGTAGTGTTCAAGTCGGAGCCGACAAAAATGGGACCGGTAACCGTCGCCGTATTTGATGATACCTGCGGCAACCTCATACAGATTTATCAGGTTTAATTTTGCGTACAAATAGTCCCGCTCTTTCAATGGAGTGAGTTGAGCTTTTGGAAAAGATGCAAAATAGAATTTAGATTAAAGTAACAAATAATTGCAAGGAGGCTATATGCAAAAGATAACCCCATTCCTGTGGTTCGACAAAGAGGCCAAAAAGGCAGCCGAATTTTACGCCTCTGTTTTCAAGGGCTCAAAGATTAAGAAAGCGACGACACTTAATGACACCCCCTCGGGCACGGTTGAAGTTGTTACCATCGAGCTTTTGGGCCAGGAGTTTACCCTTATGAGTGCCGGCCCGCTTTTCAAATTCAACGAAGCCATATCCTTTGTGGTGAACTGCAAGACCCAAGAAGAGATTGATTACTACTGGAAAAAGCTCTCCGCAGACCCAAAGGCGGAACAGTGCGGCTGGCTTAAAGACAAATATGGCCTCTCCTGGCAGGTCGTTCCCACTGCTTTGGTTGAAATGTTGCAAGACAAGGACCCGAAGAAATCCGAAAGGGTTATGCAGTCGATGCTTCGAATGAAGAAAATTGACATAGAAAAATTAAAGCAAGCATATGAGCAACGATGAAATATTTACGAAATAATTTGCCGCCAAAGAGCATAATTGATACAATAGAAATTATGGAAAATTCAGAATTGTACAATTTATGTCGTTATCTCGCCATTGCTGGAAATATAATGTTCTTTCTTTGGATTTTATACAATGGCATAAACGAAAGCTTTCAAGGAACTCCTCTTGAGATCATCTCTTATATCGGTTTGATGATTTTGCTGCTTGTTAATGCCTTTTTGCTTTATAACCGCCAAAGAAAAACTTGAAATCGCTTAAAAAAATTGATTAAATAAAGCATATGAGAAAAATAATTGTTTCAGAATTTTATACACTTGACGGGTTGATGTCAGACCCCCAAGATGAAATGGATTGGGTTTTGAGTATCTTCAGTGAAGATGTTGGAAAATATGAGGACGAGCTATATAACCGAATGGATACTCTGCTGCTCGGAAGAGTGACGTATAAAATTTTTGAAAGTTATTGGCCACAAGCAGCTACTAACCCCTCAACTCCAAAGGGCGATATTGAAATGGCTCATAAAATAAATAACATAACGAAAATTGTTTTCTCAAAGACTCTCCTGAAAGTTGAATGGAGAAATTCCAGGTTGATAAAAGAGATTACTCCTGAAGAAATTAGGAAAATGAAACAACAGAAAGGAAAGGACATGCTCATTGTTGGCAGCGCTAACATAGTACAACAATTTACGAATCTTGGTCTCATAGATGAATATCACCTCTTAGTCCATCCTGTTGTTTTAGGCAGCGGAAAACCTTTATTCAAAGATCTGAAGGATAGGTATAAGTTGAAACTTATAAATACCAAGATTTTTAAAAATGGGGTGGTTTTACTCCATTACGAACCAGACAGAAAAGTGGAGGAGGCATCATGACCGCACCAAAGCTTGTAACGAAGTGGTTGGCCTGGGCCCCGTATCTGCAGAGTGTGCTACGTATCGTGGCGGCATTCATATTTATTCCGAGTGGAACGATGAAGCTCTTCGCCTTTCCGATGGGGATGCCACCGGACGGCGGCACGGCTAAACTAATGTCCCAGATAGGGATTGGCGGCATCCTCGAGGTGTTCGGCGGTGCCCTCCTCCTCGTCGGTCTGTTCACTCGCCCCGTCGCGTTCATTCTAGCCGGCGAGATGGCGGTGGCGTATTTCCAGTTCCACGCCCCACAGGGCTTCTGGCCTACTATGAACGGCGGCATACCGGCTGCGCTCTACTGCTTCGTCTGGCTTTACTTCTCGGCCGCCGGTGCGGGACCGTGGAGTCTGGATGCGAAGCGAGGGAAGTGAAAATTAGCAAGCCAACAAACCAAATAGAGAAAGGTGGTGATTAAGATGATTATTGTTCACGATATTTTTATCTGCAAACCGGGCAACGCCTCTAAATTGGCAAAAATGTTTAAAGAAGCAATGGCAGGCAATGACGAGTTAGTTAACATTATGACCGATATGACCGGCCAGTACAATAAAGTTGTCATGGTATCTAAATATGAAAGCCTGACCGCTTACGAAAGGAGTTGGGAGAAATACAAACAGGAGACTAAGGAAATGAAAGAAGCGATGGCAAAAATGGCCGGTTACCAGGATATGTACCTGACCGGCAGCCGCGAGATGTATCAGGTTATGTAGTCAACCAAGAATGTTATCGCAAAATTGCGTTTTTTGTTACAGGTACCGTATGCCGTCTCTTGGCTTTACATCTGTTATGAAAAAATACAACAGAAATCCTTTATTTAAAACGCAGATAAGGATAAACTTGATGTTGACTTTTAAAAAACCAAGACGTTTAATAGTGGTATCGTTCTAAATCACTATCAACCAGCCTAACAAAGGAGGATTAAAACTATGAAAGGATATGTGGACGGCTTCGTGTTACCTGTGCCGAGGAAGAACCTGCGGGCCTACCGGCAGATGGCCCAGATGGCAGGAAAGGTGTGGCGGAAGCACGGCGCCCTGGACTACAAGGAGTGCCTCGGCGACGACCTTAAAAACAACTGGGGAGGAATTCCGTTCATTAAACTGGCCCGGGCCAAGCCGGGCGAGACGGTGGCGTTCTCGTATATTGTGTACAAATCCCGCGCCCACCGGGACCAGGTCAACGCCAGGGTGGCGAAGGACCCGTTTATGAACGACCCGAAATATAAGGACAAGCCGATGCCCTTCGATATGAAGCGTCAGGCCTACGCCGGTTTCAAGGTCATCGTCGACGCTTGAGATTAAACGTGAGTCAGGATAATAAATTACGAGGGTGCAGAATTTATTTAGCCCCGCGCTCAGGACAAAGTGGGTCTACAAACTTATTAAAACGCATAAAGGAGGATAATCTATGCAAGGATACGTGGACGGCTATGTGTTAGCTGTGCCGAAGAAAAACCTGCGGGCCTACCGCCAGATGGCCCAGATGGGAGGAAAAGTTTGGCGGAAGTACGGTGCCCTGGACTACAAAGAGTGTGTCGGCGACGATCTCAATCCAAAGTGGGCTGGGATTAAGTTCCCGCGCACGGTCAAAGCCAAACCCGGCGAGACTGTGGTTTTCTCGTTCATCGTTTTCAAGTCACGGGCGCATCGCGATAGCATTAATGCCAAGGTGATGAAAGACCCTGTCATGAACGATCCGAAGTATAAGGATAAACCGATGCCCTTCGATATGAAACGCATGGTCTATGGTGGATTCAAGGTTATAGTTGACGCTTGAAATTAAACGTGAATCAGGATAATAAATTACGAGGGTGCAGAATTTATTTAGCCCCGCGCTCAGAACAAAGTGGGTCTACGAGCTTACTAACCCCTCCCTTACCCTCCCTTCAGGGTGAGTGCCTTCAGGATGAACCCCTTAAAGGAGAGGGAAGAAACAATCACTTTTTTAAAAGAGGATAGCCCGAGGTCCCTGCACCTTGGCCTTCTATTTCTGCTCTGGGTACAGGGACCCAAAGCTACCCCTACTTTTTTATTAATGCAAATAAAAAGCCCCACTCTTTTCAAAATGGGGCTTAGTTTAAAAACTGCTATTTTTCAGTTTTTATCCTTTTCTCACATTGACTGCTTGTAAACCTTTAGGTCCTTCGGTAACTTCAAAAGTTACTTCTTCACCTTCACTCAAGGTTTTAAAACCATTATCCTGAATAGCAGAAAAATGGACAAACACATCTTTGTCGCTGTCGTTGGGCTGAATAAAACCAAAACCTTTGGATTCATTAAACCACTTGACTTTGCCTTGTGCCAATCAAATCACCACCTTTCCTTCTTTAAAGATTGCACAAAAAAACCACCAAGCTTCAATCAGCTTCGTGGTATGTACTCAGTTACTAACCAAAACATCCAATCTACTAAAATCTGCTTTTACTACATATAGTATACGGCATAATTTGAGATTTGTCAAGGGTTATTTTAAATATTTATTAAGGGTAGTCCGGGGTTCTTGCACCTGGGGCTTAAATATCTGCTTTGGGTGCAGGGAGTCGTTACGATTAGTCAGAGTGAAGCCAGACCTACTCGCTAAAGTTACCGACTAACCTCTCCCCATCCCTCCCCTAATAGGGGAGGGAGTTTTGCATTCCCTCTCCTAGCAGGGGAGGGTAGGGAGGGGTTCGGATGACCCAAAGAATGTTTGAGACTTGACATTTTTTATAATAGCATTACATTTCTTTCAATTGCCTAAAAAAATAAACAATTCGAAATTCAAAGGAGGATTAAATGGGAAAGAAAGGCCGTGAAATCGTAGAATTAGACATCAAAAAATTAATCGAAGAATTAAACCGTATGTATGCCGATGAGTGGTTAGCCCATTTTTATCTCTTACATGCCGCCCATGTCGTCAGTGGCATCAATTCCCAAGAGATAGCCGAAGTATTCAAAAATTCTGCTTCTGGTGAACTTTCTCACGCTGACGGAATTGCCGAGAGAATCATTCAGTTAGGTGGAATGCCAATACCTAAAATTGAAGATTTAGCCAACGCTTCTCATATTAAGAAAATTAACCTGCCGCGAGAGACCTCGGATTTGAAAGGATTTATTAAAGCATTTTTAGAAGCCGAACGAACCGTAATCGATGCTTACAACGACTTGCTCAAAAAAACCCACCAAAAGGATATTGTAACTCACGAATTGATTGAACATCTCTTGGAAGAAGAAGTTGCTGACGAAGAAGAATTAGAAAATCTATTAGGATAATAAAACCCCGCCTTTCAAGGCGGGGAACTTTACCTATTTTTTGAGAAGAGACCACTTTCAAGTGGGCTTTTGTTGTCTTTTGTCATTCTGAGCCCTTCGACAAGCTCAGGATAAACTCAGCAAAAAATCCGGTTTTAAAATTCGCGATCCTTTCCACCGAAGGCGGATGTGCCTCTGGTACACACTTTCGTTTACCCTGAAGACCTTGAAGGGTTCAGGATGACCTTATCCGACGGGGAAAAGATCCCCGTCTACGAACTGACCCCTCCCTTACCCTCCCTTCAGGGAAAACCTTTCAGGGTGAACCCCTTAAGGGGAGGGAACAGATATTCTAATTTTCGCTAATTTTTTCCCCTTTTCCCTTACAGACCCAGCATTTCACATAATACTTTTCCGGAGGATTGGATGCTTGATTTACGACTAACATCTTCCCGGTCCCTTTGCAGCTGGGACAACGGGTTTTGTACTGTCTTTTGGCCGCCTGATGATAAAGCTGGGTCGGGTCTACCATATTTTTTTGGCTTTTATGTGCTTAAGTAAAATATATATTGCTATTTAATTCTTACTAGTATATTTTATTAAATTCAATATATAACAACATGATGCCTTTTGCAAATTAAAGTCAGCTAAATGGCTAAACAGACCCCTTTTTACGAGCTGCATCTGAAACACAAAGCCAAGCTGGTGGATTTTGCCGGTTATCTGATGCCCGTTCAGTATCGGGGAATCGTAGAGGAACACAAGCAAGTCCGCAGCCAAGTGGCGCTCTTTGATTTATCCCATATGGGAGAGTTTATAATTACCGGAAAGGATGCAGAAGATTTTTTGCAAAAAATTACCGTCAATGATGTCAAGAAATTGGGCCTGTATCAGGTTCAGTACACCGCTATGTGCTATCCGGATGGTGGAATTGTAGACGATTTGTTGGTTTATAAACTGCCGGACCGATGGATGTTAGTGGTCAATGCTGCCAATATCGAAAAAGACTGGAATTGGCTAGAGCAAAAAAAATTCGGAGATGTAAAGTTGGAAAATGTTTCGGATGAAACCGCTCTCTTGGCCATCCAGGGACCGGTGGCTGAAAAAGTGATGAGCCGGCTGACTGATTATGATTTAAGTCGGATTAAATTTTACTGGGGGATGGAGGAGAAAGTTTTAGGAGCAAAGCTCCTCTTTTCTCGTACCGGATATACCGGAGAAGATGGGTTCGAACTTTATTTTCAGCCGAATTTAGCGGAAAAGATTTGGAAAACCGCTTTGGAAGCCGGGAAAGAGTGGGAAATCGAGCCGATCGGCCTGGGTGCCAGAGATTCTTTGAGATTGGAAATGAAATACATGTTGTATGGAAATGACATTGACCAAACCACCAATCCGATTGAAGCTGGCTTATCCTGGCTGGTGAGATTGGACAAAGGGGATTTTATAGGGAAAGAGGCGATTTCAAATGCCAAACAAAATTTGAAAAGAAGTTTGGTGGCTTTTGAAATGGTAGATAAAGCTTTCCCCCGACAACATTATGAAATCTGGAAAAATGGAGCTAAAATCGGACAGGTAACCTCCGGAATTTTCTCCCCTTCTTTAGAAAAAGGGATTGGCTTGGGATATGTGCCGGTGGAGGAAAGTAAAGTGGGAAACCAATTTGAGATTTTGATCAGAGATAAAACCTATGAAGCTGTAGTGGTCAAACCCCCTTTCTGGAAAAATTATAGCCATAAATAAAATGAAAATAGATTTATTTTTTACGTCAGATGAATTGAGAGAGAATATTTTGGCCGATAAAGCGGTGATTGTAATCGATGTCTTAAGAGCCAGCGTCACCATCGCCCAGGCTTTGTATAACGGCTGCAAAGATATAATTCCGGTGGAGTCGGCCGAAAGGGCTTTGGATTTGATGCAGAAAATCGGACGGCAGTTTGTCCTGCTTTGCGGTGAACGGGATGGGCAAAAAATTGAAGGGTTTGATTTGGGGAATTCCCCTTTCGAATATACCGAACCTGTTATCCGGGACAAAACTTTAATTTTTGCCACCACCAACGGTTCCAAAGCCATTGTCAAAGCCGCTTCCGGCGATAAAGTGGTAATCGGCTCTTTTGTGAATTTTAAGGAGGTGGCAGAATTGGTTTTGAATTTAAATAAAGAGATAGCCATAGTCTGTTCCGGCAAAGAGGGGAAATTTTCTTTGGAAGATGCGGTCTGCGGAGGGATGTTTGTTCACAAATTACAGGAGCAGAAAAAAGGTGATTCAAACGATGCCGCCCAAGCTGCGGCAGTGTTGTATCAAAAGCATAAGGATAATCTGCTGAAAGTTTTGGAAACCTGCGAGCATGGCAAGTTTTTGACCTCTTTAGGGTTTGAGAAAGATTTAGCTTTCTGCAGTCAGTTGAATTCCCTGCCGGTTTTACCTATATTGGAGAACGGCAGAATTATCAAATACACCGCCCTGACTTAAATTTCAAAAGGGGGTAGTTTACGCTTAAAATAGGAATCATAGGCCCTCCCCAATCCGGAAAGACCACTATTTTCAATGCCCTAACCTTCGGGCATCAGCAAACCGCCAAAATATCCCCTCATTTACAGCTTCATCGTGGAATAGTCAAAATCCCTGACCCCAAAATCTCCCAATTAGCCCAACTTTACAGCTCCAAAAAAATAACCCTGCCGGAAATCGAATATATAGATTTAGTCGGCTCTTTAGAGCATGAAAAAAAATCAGAAGGTGAAGCTACCGCGGTCTTAAAAGAGATGGATGAGTTAGCAGTGGTCGTTGGTCTGTATAAAACCTCTTTAGGATTAGGGGAAGTCGACCCTCAGGCAGATTTTAAAAACATCCAGAATGATTTGATTTTTTTGGACCTGTTGATAGTGGAGAAGAGATTTGAAAAATCCCATAAGCAGAGTAAAGCCGGAACTTCTGCGGAGGAGCAAAAAGAGCAGAATTTGATTAAAAAATGCCAAGAAGCCCTGGATAAGGAGATTCCTTTGAGAAATATAAACTTCAATTCGGAGGAAGAAAAAGCTCTTAGAGGATTTAGCTTTCTTTCCGCAAAGCCGATTTTAATAATACTGAATATGGCCGAGAAAGAGTTAAATCAAATTTCGGCACTAGAGGGAAAACATAAAGATAGTCTGTCCGGTGAAAAAATCGGTCTTTTAGCTTTGTGCGGAAAGCTGGAGGAAGAGCTTTCTAATTTAGAGGAAGAAGAAAAGCAAATGTTTATGCAAGAGTTAGGAATAACCCAGCCAGCTACTAAAAGGTTAGTCAACTCATCGTATAATTTGATGGATTTGATTACTTTTTACACTGCTAATGAAAAGGAAGTCAAGGCCTGGCTGATACCCAGAGAAAATAAGGCTTTAAAAGCTGCCGGGACTGTACATTCCGACATGGAAAAGGGGTTTATAAAAGCGGAAGTCATTGCCGCAGATAAACTTATAAAATTAGGTTCGCTTCATCATGCCAAGGAAAAAGGTCAGCTAAAACTGGAAGGAAAAGATTATATTGTGCAGGATGGGGATGTGGTCTTTTTCAGATTTAATGTTTAGTTCAGGGAGAAAAACTTTTAGCGGAGGATTTTATGGATGATAGCAAAAAAGAATTCATAAAAGATGCCAAGAAAATCAAAGAAGAGATGGATTTATTGTTTGACCATTTTTACAAAATCAAACATTCCTCTCTTTTGACCGGAACCAAGGTCTGGAGACCTCCCATCGACGTCTTTGAAACTGAAAATGAGGTCGTAATTCTGATGGAAGTTGCCGGAATGAAGCAGAAAGATTTCAATATTGCCTTGCATGGAAATACCTTGACTATTCATGGAGACCGGCCGGAAAAAATTGAAACCCGCAAATGTTACCACCACATGGAGCTAAACTACGGACGTTTCGAAAGAAATATCAATTTGCCGGAAGATATTAACCGGGAAAAAATTGCGGCCAACTATAAAGATGGATTTTTGGAGATAAAAATTGAGAAAAAACCGAGCAAAAAAGGTAAAGCCAAAGAAATCAAAATTGAATAGGAGCATCTGTGGCTGACAGAGAAGCGGTAAAAAATAAAGCGGAAGCGGATAAACTGGCGGACGAACTTTTCATCCTGCCTACTAAAAATGTGGTGGTCTATCCTTCCTTGATTATCCCGCTGATGATTACCGACCAAAAATATGCCCGTCTGATTGACGAAGCCCTGATGGGAGGAAAGACTTTGGGTCTGTTTGCCCAGAAAGATCCGGAGACAGCCGATGTCACCCCTGAGGATATCTACGAGGTAGGAACTGCCGGGACTATAATCAAAATGCTGCGCTTCCCGGATGGCTCGGTCAGATTTTTGGTGCAGGGACTTTCCCGGGTCAAGATCAAAAAATTTGTCAAGACCGAGCCGTACTTAGTGGCTAAGGTTGAACATATTGAAGATAAAATTGAAAAGTCGGTCGAATTGGAAGCTTTGATTCGCAATATCTTAGACCTCTTGCGAAAAATTGTCTCTTTGGCTCCTTATTTATCTGATGATCTGCAAATTCCGGCTTTGAACACGGATGACCCTTCTAAGTTATCCGATTTAATCGCCTCAAATTTGAATATTTCCCTCGAGCAAAAGCAGGAACTTCTGGAGACCTTTGATGTCAAAGCCCGCCTGCAGAAATTGACCATGCATCTGAATAAAGAAGTAGAAGTTTTAGAATTATCCCGCAAAATTCAGTCGGAAGCGGCTCATGAACTAGGGAAAGCTCAAAGAGAATACATACTAAGAGAGCAGCTCAAAGCCATTCAAAAAGAGTTGGGGGAAACAGATGACAGGATGGCTGAAATCGAGGAGTTTAAAAAGAAAATTGAAGACGCCAGAATGCCCCAGGAAGCCAAGGAAGCTGCCCAAAAAGAGCTGGACCGGCTTTCCAAAATGAATCCGGCCAGCGCCGAATACATTGTTTCTAGAACCTATCTGGATTGGCTGGTCTCCCTCCCCTGGAGCATCTCCACGGTTGACAATCTAGATATCAAGCAGGTTAAAAAAGTTTTAGATGAAGACCATTACGATTTGGAAAAAGTTAAAGAGAGAATTTTAGAATATTTGGCAGTCAGAAAATTAAAGCAGGATACTAAATCTCCTATTTTATGCTTTGTAGGCCCTCCCGGAGTGGGTAAAACTTCTTTGGGAATGTCGATTGCCCGGGCTCTGGGAAGAAAATTCTGCCGCATGTCTTTAGGAGGAGTGCATGATGAAGCAGAAATCAGAGGGCATCGCCGAACTTATATCGGCTCGCTTCCGGGAAGAATAATTCAAGGTATTCGCAGAGGTGGCTCTAACAATCCGGTCTTTATGTTAGATGAAGTGGATAAAATCGGGCAGGATTTCCGAGGCGACCCGGCCTCGGCTCTGCTTGAGGTTTTAGACCCGGAGCAAAACTTTTCTTTTTCAGACCATTATTTAGAAGTTCCCTTTGATTTATCTAAAGTGATGTTTATCACCACCGCTAATGTATTAGATCCTATACCAGCAGTGTTGAGGGACAGAATGGAAGTGCTTGAGATACCCGGCTATACTGACCTGGAAAAATTAAGTATAGCCAAAAAATATTTGATTCCCAAGGAGCTGGAAAATCATGGACTGAAAGGTGATAATATCAGTTTTTCAGATGAAGTTTTAAAAATTATCATCAATGATTATACCAAGGAATCCGGCTTGAGAAATCTGGACCGGGAGATTGCCACGGTCTGCCGTAAAGTGGCTAAAAAGATTGCTTCTGGTGAAGCTAAGAAAGTAACTATTACACCGGACAATCTGCAGGAAAATTTAGGGGCTGCCAAATATATTCAGGAGCTGGTGGAAAGAACCGGTAAAATCGGAGTGGTGCCGGGTTTGGCCTGGACAAGTACTGGTGGAGAGATTCTATTTATCGAAGCCAGAAAAATGCCCGGGAAGAAATCCCTGACTTTGACCGGACATTTAGGGGAAGTGATGAAAGAATCAGCCCAAACCGCTTTATCGTATCTGCGTTCGACCGCTGAAAAATGGGGGATTCCGCCGGATTTCTTTGAAAAGTATGATATCCATATACACGTTCCGGCCGGAGCCATTCCCAAAGATGGTCCCTCGGCTGGAATTGCTATTGCCACAGCCATCGCTTCTATTTTGACGGAGAAACCGGTCAAACCATATTTAGCCATGACCGGGGAGATTACCTTGACCGGAAAAGTTTTACCCATCGGAGGTCTGAAAGAAAAATCTCTGGGGGCTTATAGAGCCGGGATTAAAACTGTGGTATTACCTAAGAATAATCAAAAAGATTTGGAAGAGATTCCGGATGAGATTAAAAAGAAAGTGAAGTTTGTCTTTGTGGATTCAATTGATGAGGTGATTGAGATTGCTCTGGATATGAAAACTAAAGCAAGCAAAGAAAAATCTACCCCTAAAGTGGTCTCTCATTATAAGCTACAATATGAAAAGGTAGCTTTGAAAAAAAGAAATCACCGCAGTTAAAAATTTCAGCTCTGGGTACAGGGACCCAGAGCTACCCGAGGTTTACCCTGAGCCTGTCGAAGGGTAGGTCGGGTTCACTCTGACCCCGCTAAATCGGGGGAACGAGTCCCCGCACCCGACCGGCTGCCTAACCTGACAAATTAATTTTTTTATTGATAATCCTCCCCATTTATTTTATCTTTTAGAAAATGTAACGCCCTATTTTACATAGGGCGTGCGTCCTGTGTAAAACAGGACGCTACATAAATTTTAACAAAATTTAAATGAAACTAATTTCATCTCTCTCTTATTTTCTGACATCTTTCTCTCAAAAATTCATCCCCAATTCTTTTGTGATCGCTTTGATTTTGACCGTCTTCACTTTTGCCTTGGCTTTGATTTTCACCAACTTTGGTTTATTTAGCTTAATCCAATTCTGGGGGAACGGTTTCTGGGAGCTTTTGTCGTTTGCCATGCAGATGTGCCTGATTATCTTCACCGGCTACATTGTAGCAGTTTCTCCATTAGTATCTAGATTTTTAAATTCTCTGGCTGGGTTACCCAAGGGACCAAAATCTTCCATTCTGTTGATGGTGATATTATCACTTTCCTTATCCTGGATTCACTGGGGATTTTCCATAGTCGGTTCAGCCATAATGGTAAAATTTATCGCCTCTAAACAGAAAGTAGATTACCGACTCTTGGTAGCCGCCGCTTATCTAGGGATGGGATGCACCTGGCATTCCGGTTTATCTGCTTCTGCTCCACTATTAGTTGCCACTCCCGGACATTTTCTGGAAAAGGAAATCGGCTTGATACCTCTAAGTCAGACAATCTTTACCTCTTTCAATTTACTTTTAACCGGCTTTATATTTTTATTTTTATGTTTTTTTGTTCCTCAGCTTCATCCCAAAGAAGAAGAAACTATTACAGCTGATCCTCTGGTTTTAGAGAAAGAAAAGGGTTCAGTAATTCCCAAAAGCTCTCAAAAAAGTTTTGCCAATCTCTTAGATAATTCCCCATTTGTAGGTCTTTTTATCGGAATCTTAGGTATGATTTGGCTTTTCTGGTTTTTGATAAGCAAAAAATTTGAGATTAACTTGAATGCTTTGAATTTTGGGTTTTTATTTTTAGGGATTCTGTTGCATTTGCGGCCATCTTCGTTCTTGAAAGCAGCCGAAGAGGCCGGGAAATTAATTTTTGGGGTGATTTTGCAGTTTCCCTTTTATGCCGGGATGTACGGGATTATCAAATCCTCCGGACTGGCTCAAATCGTGGGAAACTGGTTCATTCAGATTTCCAGTCAGAAAACTTATCCGGCTATCGTGTATTGGTACTCCGGCTTAGTAAATTACTTTGTCCCTTCCGGCGGCTCTAAATGGGCTATCGAAGCACCTTATATTTTATCTGCCGCGAAATCTTTGGGAGTCTCTAATTCCAAAGTGGTCATTGCTTATGCCTGGGGAGATATGGCAACCGATTTGATTCAACCTTTCTGGGCTATACCCCTATTATCAGTGGCGAAAATTGATTTTAAAGATATTTTGGGATATGAGATTTTAATTTTTTTGATTTATATTGTGATTGTGAGTCTGGCATTTTTGCTGTTTCCGTTGTAGAAATTCGGTTGAGTCTGGAGACCCAACCCTACCCACTTCCACCTGTGCGGGTAGGTCGAGGTCTCCTGACCTCGACAATTAATCAATGGAGATTTAATGACAGAAACTTATCAAATAAAAATAAAAGAATTAGCGGAAGAAGATAGACCCCGCGAGAAGTTAATCAAATATGGTCCGGGGCTTTTAAAAGATTCGGAGCTTCTGGCTATAATTTTGAATACCGGATTCAAAGGCCTGCCTGTATTAGAATTGACCCAGATTATCTTCAAATTATATGGCACCAAAGGTCTGGCTAAGGAAAAATCTGTGGCTGACCTGATGACGAATACCGGCTTACCGCAAGTGAAGGCCTGCCAGATTATCGCCTGCATGGAATTGGGGAGAAGAATTTTTTGGGAGGATAAATCCAGAATTCCGACTATCAGAACTCCCGAGGAAGTGTATAAATATTTAGAGGAGATGAAAAAATTGACCAAAGAGCAGTTTCGCGGTCTATATCTGAATACCCGCAACAAGCTGATTCATGATGAAGTAATTTCTTTAGGGAGTTTGAATTTGTCTGTGGTTCATCCCCGAGAAGTATTCAGACCAGCCATCGAATATGGAGCAGCTGCTATTATTTTGGCTCATAATCATCCGTCCGGAGACCCTGAGCCATCGACAGAAGATATAAAAGTGACCAGACAGATTTTGGAAGTGGGGAAAATTATGGAGATTGAAGTTTTGGACCATCTGATTATTGGAGAAAATGGTTTTGTGAGTCTGAAAGAGAAGGGAATTATCTGAAATTATAAATTTTCAAAATTGGTTGGGTCGGGAGACCAACCCTACCCAATCTCTCTCGCTGGGTAGGTCGAGGTCTCCTGACCTCGACTAATCAAACTTCCGTTCAATCCGTTACATCTGTTTATGGTGAGCTAGTCGAACCACTGTGAATTTTTTTCTAACTGACCCCTCCCTTGCCCTCCCCTTAGAGACAAAAGACGCGTAGGGGTGGAGCTTGTCTCCACCCTAAAATAGAATCGGGCGAAGGTAAACTTCGCCCCTACGCTTGTAAAAATTTTTATTTATTTAATCAAACAGCATCGAGACCGATTCTTCTTTGTGGATTCTAAGAATCGCCTCCCCGAAAAGCTCCGCCAAAGATAGAATCTCAATTTTTTTGGGTAATTTTTTATTTTCGGTGGAAATCGTATCTGCTACTACTAATTTTTTAAGGCAGGATTGTTCAACCAGCTCCAAAGCTTTGCCGGACAATACCGCATGGGTGCAGCAGGCATAAATCTCTTTGGCTCCCTGCTCTTTCAGAGCTTCGGCTGCTTGAGTCAGGGTTCCGGCCGTATCCACCATATCGTCCCGGATAATGGCAACTTTATTTTGCACCTCTCCCACGATATTTAATATCTCGGACTGATTGGGGGAAGGTCTTCTTTTATCTACTATGGCCAAAGAGGCATCCAGAGCTTTGGCAAAAGAGCGCACCATTCTGACTGAGCCTAAGTCCGGTGAGATTATGACCGGGTCTTTTATTTTCATGTCCAAAAAATAGCGGTTGAAGACCCGGTTGGAATATAAATGGTCCAAGGGTATATCAAAAAATCCCTGTATCTGGGAGGCGTGCAAATCCAAAGTCAAAACCCGATTGGCGCCGGCCGTGGAGATTAGATTGGCCACTAATTTGGCGGTGATGGGAACCCGGGGTTGTTCTTTGCGGTCCTGACGGGCATAGCCGAAGTATGGTATCACGGCTGTGATTCTCTGGGCTGAAGCGCGCAATGCCGCATCTATCATTATCAGGAGTTCCATCAGGTTGTCGGCCGGGGGGTTGGTGGACTGGATGATGAAGACGTCCATTCCTCTTATGTTTTCGTTTATCTGGACGAAGATTTCTCCGTCGGAGAAGCGGGTAACATCGGCTTGGGAGAGGGGGACACCTACGTAGTCAGCGATTTTTTGGGCTAAGGGGCGGTTGGAGTTGCCGGTGAAGAGTTTTAGTTTGTTGGGCATAGTTTAATATTTTAGCATTAGAATTTAGGGGAAATTTTGGAAAAGTCAAATTGAAATTTTATATTCCAATTTCTGGAACTAGATTTTCACTTTTCTTTTACATTAAATTTACGTCATAACCACCTACGCTGAGTAACTAGAGAGCCCACGGTCAAGCAGTTTTAGCTGGGCAACAGTTTTACTGCTAAGTTCTTCTGTCCATTTTGGCTTGACCAAAGAATATGAAACACCAGCAAATGTCTTGAGAACTGCTTCCAAAATGACTTGGGCACCCTTTGGTGGCACTGCCATACCAATTTGACGGCGAACGCTCTCTTTTGACCCGTGAAAGAGAAACTCATCCGGGAAAGTCTGCAGTCGGGCTCGCTCGCGGTTTGTAAGTGCTCGTAATTCTTTCCAGTGATACACATGAGTACCGCCTCCGCCGCTCCCTGTTATTGTATACGCTGGCTTATCAGGGTTGAGACGCCTATAAATTTGACTCATTTTTGCGCCTTTTACATTTAGCTTGAGGCGTGAAGGCAGGTTCGCATTCCAAGCATTCTCACCAGGGCGTATGTGCTTGAGTCGTTCTATAACGGTGATTGATTGTTGCGTTAGCTCTTGGTTTGCCGCTTCTTTTGGGATAGGTGGATTTTCTAGAGCCTCAAATGCTGTAACCTGTTTTCCAACATGCGTAGGCAATGGAACTTTGAAGTCCAGATTCAAATCAGCCCTAATCCCCACTATGATGATTCGATGTCTAGTTTGTGGTACACCGTATTCTTCAAATTTATACAGATGTGTAGTCAATCGATAGCCCCTTCCTGCATTGCGCAGATCTTCAAGAATTCTCAAGAAAGTTTTGCCCTCATTAGCACTCTGCAAACCACCAACATTTTCCGCAAGAAACCAATCTGGCAGGAAATGGTCAAGAATCCTTACGCCATACGTGTACAGCGGGCCAAATTCACCATTAAGACCACGCTTTTCACCTACATTGCTAAAATCATTACAGGGAAAACCAAAGACAAAACAATCTATCGGGGGTAGCTTCGCAATATCAAGTTCTCGCACATCAGCACAGATTACTTTATGTGGCTCTGATGGACAGATATTATTACGAAAAGTTTTACAACTATCTTCGTCGTAGTCAATGGCCCATTCATGTTCAATTTCGAATGCATCGTTGCCGGAACCAAAGTGAGCACGAGAGGCACCGAGAGCAAGCCCACCAGGCCCGCAAAACATTTCGCCTAATTTAAAAACTTTCATGTTCTTTTCATATAATTTATGATTTCGTATTTTGCAAAGATAGAATGATTCTCCTGATAACGTTATCCAAGTTATGAGCTATGTCATACTCCCAAAATCTAAGCACCTTCCATCCGTTTGATTTTAGTTCTCTTTTTACAGATTTATCGCGAGCTTTATTTCGTTCTATTTTTGCATGCCAGTACTTTCGATTGGTTGAGGGCATAATGAACCGCTTAGGATGGCCATGCCAAAAATCTGAGTCAATAAAGATTGCAATTTTCTTCCGACGAAAGACAATGTCGGGCTTACCGGCTAAAGAGTCCACATGGAAGGCGAAATATTTTCCGCTCCGCCGCAGGGCACGCATGACGATTCGTTCGGGCTTCGTGCCGGCTGAACGTATGTTTTGCATATTCTTGTGTCGTTGTTCCTTGGTCAGGTTATCCATTTTTGAAACTTATATTCGCTCCCGCTTTTATAGAAGTTCAATGAATTTATGCCAATTGCTTCGGCCGAATGTTAAAGCTCCAGTACTTGCATAAAAGTGTTGCTTTTCCTCTACTGGACTACCCATACCCGCAACCACGAGCGGTAAGTTTCTGTATTGGCCTAAAGAGACTACCTCATTCCGTTGACGTAAAACTCCTTCGGTAAAAATACCGACACCCTGAGTTATCATTATCTGTTTTTTCTTCCTGCCTCTGACCTCTACCGCTAATCGATGAACAGGTAAATTGAGCTCTTTAAGTTTAAGATACCCAGTAATATAAGCCGGAATAGGCTCGAAATCTGGGATTGAATCCCATAATTTCTTGCGAGTTTCCTCATTCAGCTCTCCTATCTTCACCGCCTCAGGGAACAGCTTTGATCCAAGAAAACTGATGGTCTTAAGAAAGGCAACAAAATGCTCTCTGGACGTCCCAACTCTCACGAAAACTAGAACATCTATTTTCTCAAGTTTACTAGCGGTATATTCGTCCATCCATCTTGCATTAAATTTCCCAGTTTTCACGCTGACGTTAATTTTGGGCGGACGCATCTGTCCCGTTCGCGTGTCTCGGGTACCTTTAATATCCGTTGAAATGTATTCCTCTCGTGTTTTATCCATTGAAATATCGTGTTGTATTTCCAGTTGAAATCTTTCTTTGAGAAATCTCTGAAACGCGAGTTCTCCTAGTAAACCGCGAGCTGTGTCGGTCCAGAGTTGGCCTAAATCCCGTTGGCGGGAACCTCCGAAGTCCGTTGCCGCAAAGCTGAGAGCTTGAGGGAGTGACCGTGTTATTGCCCGTGTGTAGTCCACATTATCCAACCAAATCAATTGCGGAATGAAACGGCTGTCCAGCCAATTTTGAAAGTCTTCTAATTCCCCTCCTCCATCGGTTCCCTTAATTAATTGTTCAGCTAGTTGTTCTGCATTTTCGCCTGAAAGCTTGCTTGAAAGGAGCGCCTTAATGTGGTCGACACGGCTTGCAAACAAATCTTTTTTTGTAACCATGTGAGATTTTGTCTCCAGAAAAAGGTCTGGTAAACTCAATTTGAACGACCCTTAACCAGCATTCACTTCTTTTAAGTCTCTAAATTTAAAAATTAAGACTCAATATAAAATAATTTTACACTACTGGCAACGCCTTTTTGGCATCCTCATATCCCTCGGCTCTGCTCGGGACAAGCCCATTAATTGCCTCCAGATCCCCCTTTATTATACTCCAAGATTACGGCAACAAGCTTTTCGCATCATTATACCCGTTATTTGCCATCGCCTCCAGATCCGCCTTTTTAAACGACAACGTATCCCCATACCGCACCTCCTGCCTCAACAGCACCGCCTCCACGAACCTATAAGGCGTCCCGTTCGGCTTCAGAAAGTGACTCCCATTATCCTGCGCCTGCTTCACCGCCTCATTAATCAAAAGAAACTTATCCAGATCAGTATGATAAATCTCATCCAACATAATCGTCACCGAGCGCAACAGAACGTCAATCCCTTTTTTCAAATCCTCCGGCTTTTTGACTCCGATTTCCCCGGTCCCGCACTGCACAATCAGAATCTTCTCCGGAGCCGGAACATCCTCCAAAATCCATTTCATGGGAGTAATATCCCGCAGACCGCCGTCAGCGCATTTCCGGTCATCAGCCGTAATATCCACCAGCGGAAAAAATCCCGGCATGGAAGCCGAAGCCAGGATAGCCTGGGGCAAAGAAGAATAGGTCTGCTCCACATTGCGCATCTCCCCGTCATTCAACCTCACAAACCCGAATCTCCAGGTCCCACTGAAGGGCTGTCCTTTTTTGGAATCCAGGTAATCTTTTATCATTTTATATAGAGGTTTGGAATCATAGATACTGTCAGACCATAAAAGATTGACGTAACCCAAAAATTTCTTGCTATAAACTTTTTCCGGATGGTCAGCCACCTCATCCCAGAATCTTTCCACCGCATCAAAATCGTTATACATCAGAGGCACTAAATTTAAAGCCCCCACTGAAACTCCGGCCCCACCCATAAATCTATCCAGGGAATGGGCCTGTTTAAGCCATCTTACGATACCTCTGAAATAAGCTCCGGCGCTGCCTCCGCCGGAGTGAGCTATGTGCCAGTTAGTCATTTTTTACCTCCCTTTCAGGTAGTGGTCCGACTTCTTTTTGTCGGACCTGTTCAAAATTTTATATTAGGTGCGATAAATCGCACCGCTACAACTTTTCTGGTTGCGTCAGGTTCTCAAACCTGACGCAGGTGTCAGGTCTAGGACCTGACACAACCGAGAACCCCTCACTGCCTCGAGAACTTTTTCATGGATAAGGCCTCTTTCCTCCCCTTACTCCAGGTCTTAATCTGAATCTCCCTTTTAAAAGCAGAAGACTTATCCGGATGCCTCTCCTGAAAAATCAGAGTGACGGGACTTCTACTGGCTGTATATTTCGCACCCTCACTGGAATTATGCTCTTTTATTCTGTCCTCAACATCATTAGAAATACCGGTATAAATGGAACCGTCATTGCAGCGAACCATATAGACAAACCAAGGTCCAGTTTTATCCATTTTTGCAAATTTCTATTAAGAATAACTCTCTCGACGCGCTTCGCTTGCTCGAGATAACTACCTCGACTTACTTCATTCGCTCGGTACAAGCTGGTGCGCTAGGATTCGCTTGTCCCGAGCCCGCCAAAGGCGGGTCGAGGGATTTATCCCGAGCGGAGCCGAGGGAAACCTTCCTCAATGGCCCGAAGAACTTAACTTAGATAAAGCCTCTTTTTTGGCTCTGCTCCAATTCTTAATTTGTTCTTCCCTTTCTCCTGCAGAAAACTTATCTCTATGCTCTTCATGATAAATAAGATAAACTGGTCGTCTGGTGGAAGTATATTCCCCCCCTTGACCAGAATTATGTTCCTTAAGTCTATCCTCAACATCATTAGAGATGCCCGTGTAGATAGAGCCGTCATTACATTTAACCATATAGACAAACCAAGGTCCAGTTTTATCCATTTTTGTAAATTTCTATTAAGAATAACTCTCTCGACGCGCTTCGCTTGCTCGAGATAAACTGGGGCGCTAGGATTCGAACCTAGGTATGCAAGATCCAAAGTCTTGTGCCTTACCAACTTGGCTACGCCCCAATACACCTAATTTGACAAACTACATAAAATTAGCCAACCAGGTCCTAAATAATCTCCTTCATCTTCCTATCGAATGCCTCCAGCACCTTATCCTCAATATGCTTACGCAAATCCACCGAAACCGGATGGACAACATCCTGAAAACTCCCGTCGGTCCTCTTCCGGCTGGGCATGGAGACAAAAAAACCCTTCTGTCCGTTGATAATTTTTAGTCCGCGAATCACAAAGGAATCGTCAAAAGTAATATTGGCAAAAGCCTTCAACTTCGGCTCATCCCTTAGCGTGATCCGGACTTCTGTGACTTGCATCCTTGTCAACCTCCCTCTTATCAGACTTAAAATTTGTCTGAGCCGCAAACTGGCGGTTTGGCTTTTTCTTTACCCTCTATCCCAGAGGGTTCACCTGCCCGACCCCGTTTAGCGGGGCCAATTAACGGGTCTGGCGATAAACACTGCGTACTTCTTGTTCTTGAACTTGGGCATCACCTCCCGGGCTGTGCGTTTATTTTTAAAAATACCGAAAACCACAGGACCGCTGCCAGACATAGCTGAAAGCATGGCCCCATGTTTTAACATTTGCTTTTTGATTTGCTTTATAATTGGATACTTTTTTGAAACCGTGGTCTCCAAGTCATTTTTACTGAGATTTAGCATCTCCCCAAAATTGTTCGGGTTCCTTTGAGATTTAAAATAAAGCAACCTGGTTGATTTTGTCAAGTCAAATTTAAAATTTGAGTAGGCCCATCTGCTGGAGACCGAAAAGGGGGGTTTGACTAAGACAATCCCGTAATCTAAAGGGAGCGCAACTGACTCAACTTTCTCTCCTCTCCCCCTGACAAAAGCTGTCCCGGTGCTGAAGAAAAAAGGGACGTCCGAGCCGATTTTTTCACTCCATCTGGCTAATTTTTTAGCGGGAATTTTTGTGCCGAAAAGTTTATTTAAACCCTTCAAAACAAAAGCGGCATTGGATGAACCTCCTCCTAAACCGGCCTCTACCGGAATTTTTTTCCTGATTGTAATTTTTACTCCCGATTTAACCTTTGTTCCAGCTAAAAAAATCTTGGCGGCTTTGAAAGCCAAATTTTTTTCATTCTGGGGAACTTCTTGGGAGTCAGACTTTAGAATTATTCCGGAGGGGATTTTTTCTAACTGAATCCGGTCAGCTAAATCAAGGGCTTGAATGATGGAAAAAATATTATGGTATCCGTCTTTCCTTGTATTCAAAATCCATAGCCCCAGATTGATTTTGGCGTAAGATAAAAGCTTTAATTTTTTCACAAGCTTATTTGATTAGCTCTGGGTTCGGGGACCCAGAGCTACCCCAGGTGGGTAGAGTCGGGTCCCTGCACCCGACTATTCAGGTAGCCAGTCAACTGAACGTTTTAGAATTCAAATTTTAACAATTTTTTCTCTATACTCTTTAACATTTCGGGTGGCATTGCGGGTATCCACCACGATTGAGGAATTCTTGACAATCCAGCGATAATCATATGCCGAATGGTCCGTGGCAATCACCACACAGTCCATTTTTTTCAAATAAGCTGAAGTCAATCTGACAGATGAAATTTGGTGGTCATCCAAAGCTAATTTAGGCACATGGGGATCCTGATAGGTCACTGCGGCGCCTTTATCTTCCAAAAGCCGTATCACATCCAGGGCCGGAGATTCCCGGATATCTTTGATATCTTTTTTATAGGAGACCCCCAGGACCAGAATTTTGGAACCTTTGATAGCTTTTTCTCGGTCATTTAAAGCCCTTACCACTCTTTCCACCACATATTCCGGCATATGGGAGTTGATATCACCGGCCAGTTCAATAAAGCGGGCATAATAATTTAAAGATTTCAATTTCCAGGACAAATAATGCGGGTCAATCGGAATGCAGTGGCCTCCTAACCCCGGTCCGGGGTAAAAGGGCATAAACCCAAACGGTTTGGTGGCGGCCGCTTCGATTATCTCCCAGACATCTAATTTCAGGCGGTCACACATCAAAGCCACTTCATTCACTAAGCCAATATTGACCGACCTGAAAGTATTCTCCAGAAGTTTCACCATTTCCGCGGCTTTGGTGGAGGAGAGCGGTATCACCTGCTGGATGGTCTGCTCCAAAAATAATTTGGCTAATTTGGTGCAGGCCGGGGTTACACCACCCACGATTTTGGGGGTATTTTTGACGGTATAAATTTGGTTTCCCGGGTCGGTTCTTTCCGGCGAGAAAGCCAAAAAGAAATCTTTTCCCACTTTTAAGCCGGTTTCTTCCAAAAGAGGTAAAATCAGCTCTTGCGTGGTACCCGGATAGGTAGTGGACTCTAATATTACCAGATGACCGGGACGTAAATATTTTTTCACTTGCCCGACTGCGCTTAAGATATAAGAAACATCCGGATCTTTGGTCTTATTTAAGGGAGTGGGCACACAGATGGAGATACAGTCGGCCTCTTTTAAAAATTTGAAATTGGTGGTAGCCCAGATTCTTTTTAGATAAACTAATTTTTTAATCTCCTCATCCGGAACATCATCCACGTCTGATTTGCCGGCGTTGATGGTATCAACTTTATTTTTATCAATATCAAAACCGAAGATGGTAAACCCGGAATTGGCAAATTCTACTGATAAGGGAAGACCGACGTACCCCAAGCCCACTATACCTACGACGACCTCTTTAGATTTAATCTTTTTTTCTAATTTTGAAATAATTGATTTCTTGTCAGGCATAAGATTTTATCTAATTCAAATTTTTCAACCAGTAATCTCTCCAAAAATTATAGGTATCCTGCAGGGTTTTTTCAAGAGGAGTTTTAGCTTTCCATCCAGTATTTTTTTTTATTTTAGTAATATCGGCTTGCAGCACCGGTATATCAATTTTTCTTAAGCGGGTTTCATCGATTTCGACTCTTATTTTACGCGAGGATAGAGAAACTATATACTGTAAAACTTTTTTTAAGCTATAGATTTTCCCGGAGCCAATGTTATAGGTTTCCCCCGGTTTCCCCTTTTTCATTAATAAATAGTACCCCAAGACTATATCTCGCACATCCGAAATATCTCTCTTGGCTCTCAAATCTCCTACTTTTAACACCGGCTCCTGTAAATTTAAGTCAATTTTAGCCACCTGGCTGGCAAAGTCCGGAATTACGAAACCTAAGGCCTGTCTGGGACCGGTATGATTAAAGGAGCGGGTGCGGATTACCGGAATCCCGTAGATTTTAAAGTACTGCTCGGCCAGAACATCGGCGCAGGTTTTACTTATGGCATAGGGGCTGATGGGCTTTAAGGGATGAGTTTCTTTTATGGGTAAATCTTTGGCAGAAACTTTCCCGTACATATCAGCCGAATTGGGTATCAAAATTTTGGATTTCAAATTTTCTTTTCGTACAGCTTCCAAAATATTTTGCGTTCCCCCGAAATTCACTTTAAAAGTAAAAACCGGTTCCGAAAAAGATTTTCCCACTGAGCTTACTGCGGCCAAATGATAAATCTCTTTAGGTTTTATTTTTTTGATAATCTGATGTACCTGTCTGAAATCAGCCACATTACATGGGAAAAGCTGTACTTTACTTTTAATATGCTCGATATTTTCTAAATTGGAATTCCAGTATAATCCCACTACTTTTTCTTTTTTTTCCAATAATAACTCTGTCAGATAGGACCCCACAAACCCAGCCATTCCGGTCACCAAAACCGCCATTTTAATCTTTATGCTTTAGAATCTTCTGCTGCAGGGCTAAATCATACTCCGCCATCATCTTTATCATCTGCTCGAAAGAAACTTTCGGTTTCCAGCCCAGTTTCTTTGTGGCATAAGAGGCATCTCCCAAGAGATGGTCCACTTCTGCCGGGCGGACTAAATTTTGATCCACCTTTACGTATTTCTCCCAATCCAAGCCCACTGTTTCAAAAGCTACCCTTACCAAATCTTTGACCGAATGCGAGATTCCGGTGGCTACTACATAATTATCCGGCTCTTTTTGCTGGAGCATCAGCCACATGGCTTCCACATAATCTCCGGCATAACCCCAGTCCCGCTGGGCATCCAAGTTTCCCAAATAAAGCTTATCTGCTAAAGCTAACTTTATTTTGGCTACCCCGTCCGTGACTTTGCGGGTCACAAATTCTAACCCTCGACGGGGTGATTCATGGTTGAATAGAATTCCGCTGCAGCCAAAGATTCCGTAAGATTCTCGGTAATTGACCGTAATCCAGTGTCCATAAACTTTGGCTACCCCATAAGGGGAACGGGGATAAAAAGGGGTTTTCTCGGTCTGGGGAACCTCTTGGGTCTTGCCAAACATCTCCGAGGAGGAGGCCTGGTAAAATTTGATCTTTTTGTTGACCAACCTGATGGCTTCCAAAATCCGGGTTACTCCCACGGCATCAAATTCAGCCGTTAAAACGGGCTGTTGCCAGGAGGTGGGGACGAAGGACTGGGCTGCCAGGTTGTATACTTCATCCGGTTGAATCTCTTCGATTATCCTGATTATGGAAAGCTGGTCTAATAAATCCCCCTGTTTTAGCTTGATTTTATCTATGATATGGTTGATTCTGTCAAATTTTTCAGTGGAGGACCGGCGCACCATTCCAAATACTTCGTACCCTTTGGAAAGCAAAAATTCAGCCAAGTATGAACCGTCCTGACCGGTGATTCCGGTAATCAAAGCTTTCATCTTTTCCTCTTCAATTTGGATAAAATTATACGGTTTTAAACTATATAAGTCAAACTAAATTGGGCTGTCTTAAAGATAGGATTGTCGGAAGATTTCTAGCAAGATTTACCGAACTTTTTTTCAAAATATTCCTTTAAAGCTCTTCGGTGAGCAATAAACGCAATATTGGCGGGGATTTCTGAAGGCGAGAAAAACCTGACCTCTCGGGCATCATCTCCGGCTTTTAAGCTTCCCTGGATGATGTCAGCCAGGTAAACTATTAAAACCACATGGGTACGGGGGTCATCAGTGGCAAGATAAATGTTAAACAGAGTCTTTATCTTTATATCTAAGCCGGTCTCTTCTTTAGTCTCTCTTTTCGCGCATTCTTCCGGAGTTTCGCTGTACTCCATGAACCCGCTGGGTAGCGACCAGTCCTGTGCGTAAGGGTTAAATTTTCTTTGGACTAACAGAACTTCCCCCTCTTTTTCGATTATGACAACTGCTGCCGGAACCGGATTTTGATAATATACAAAACCACAGACATTGCAAGCCATTCGGCTCTTTTTGTCTACAACCCTTTTTACCAATTCAGCCGAGCAGATGGGACAGAAGCGAAATTTTCTTTTTTCCAAAAATTCTTCTCTTGATACTTTACCGGATTTTTTACGGGAATAAACTTTGGAGGAGGTTTTCACTTTAGTGGCTGGCGAGCGAACCCATTCTCTGCGAGGAAGTCTTATTTTATCTTTTTTCATGCTGAAATACTTTTCGGAACTTTCTTTTAGTGAGGGGTTTTGGAAACTTGCGGCTTATCAAAAACCAAGCAAAACTATTAAATCAACCGGCTTCCGGCTTAATCTCTTTAATCATTTTAATCGTGGTACCATGATGAGGTTTGACAAAAAATTCTACTTTATCCATCAGAGCTTTATAAATAAAAACCCCCCGGCCGGCTACTTTTATCAAATCCCCTTCAGTGGGGTTGGGAACTTTTTCCGGGTCAAAGCCGTTTCCCTGGTCCTGAATAGTAATCACTACTTCGGTGGGCTTCACTTCCACATCTATGGTAACTTCTTTGTGGGGGTCTTTTTTATTTCCGTGCAGCATGGCGTTGGTGACCGCTTCAGTGACTGAAATAGCAATATCTGCCAGTTGGCTTTTGCTCAGACCGGTTTTCTTGAGTTTTTTTTCTACGAATTTATCTACTTCCGCCAGATACTCTAAATTGGAAGGGACTATGATTTGATTATTTTTTTTAACCAGCTTTTTCATGGTAAGCGATATAAGACTCCACAATATTTACGTTTTTTTTTAAATGAAACTTTTCAGCTGAAAAATCGGTATAACCGGCTATTTAAAGCTGGCCACCGCTTCATCCACCGAATCATAGGTCTCAAAAACCGTGACCAGCTTGGTGATGGCTAAAAGTGACTGGATTTTATCGGTCACGTTAGCTAATTTTAATTCCCCCTGGTTGTTGCGCAGAGTGGTCAATCCGGAAATCAAAATCCCCAAGCCGGTGGAATTCATCCATTCTACTTTGGAAAGGTCTATGATGATTCTCTTTTTGTTCTGTTTTATATAATCATGCAACTTCTCATGCAGCAAAGTGGCATCCGGTCCCCCCATTATGTTACCTTTGGGCTCCAACACTACTACTCCGTTAACCTCACGCGACGAAAGCTTCATTCTAGCTCCTTTACGATTTGAGTCTTAAGATTGAAAACTTTTAACTGCCTCTTCAATGCTATCATGACATTCAAAAATGGTTACTAAACGGGTAATCACCAAAAGAGATTTTATCCTTTCGGTTACTCCGGAAAGTTTCAACTCCCCCTTATTACTTTTCATGGTGGTTAAGGCCGCAATCAAAATCCCTATTCCCAGAGAGTTCATCAGGGTAACTTTGGATAGGTCAAAGATTACTTTCTTTATCCCTTTGGAGACAAATTCACGCATTTTATCTCTGACCTGGGCGGTATGAGAGACATCCACCACATCCCCTTGCAGTTCTAAAATTGCGATTCCGTTGGTTTCTTTAGTATGTATTTTCATGAAAAATCCTTTCTTTTAAGCTCCAGTGACTCTAAAAATCCCGCCGCGTGTTAAATTAAAAGTTCCTATAAAAAAACAGATTGGACAAAATTTGTCAAGGGAAATTATGCTTTGCTTTATGGCAGCCCAGACCGAAAGTTTGGTCTTAAAATTGTGAAACCTCCTTTTGCCATAAACAAAATTCACAGTCTGTACTCGATGGAGGTAATTCTCCCTCTAAGCAGGATTTAGCAGATTGATATAGCGAAAATGCTTTATCGGGACTGGTGGGGATGGAATGAACTTCCACTTCAAAAGGAACTCCTTTGTGTAATTCCCCTCTGGCCGGGCTATAGTAAACTATATAAGCTTGATTCCGGGTTGAATATCCGTTTTTCTGCAGCAAAAGAGTATAAGTATCCATCTGGGTCTGGTAATAATTCCGGCTGTATTCAACCTTGTTGGGTAGAGAGCTGCGGGTTTTGTGGTCCAGAGGAATATATATCCCATCATTCAGAACCAGGCATTCATCCAGCTTTCCGGTTATTTTTAAATCATTATCTGAATCAACAAAATTCAGATTCAAAGAGATGTCAGCTAATTTTCCCTCTACCTTGCCGGAAATCAGGGGAGGAAGCTCACCTATGTTTCGGTAAAAATTGAAGTAATTTTTTATCACCGAATCCATCCCGGTCGGAAGAGTGGGAAAAATCCCCCTGGGTCGCGATATTTTCTTATTAAAATGGAGCCAGAAACAGCGCGGGCATTCCAAAAATAATTTCAAAGTAGAGTTTGACAGAGAGAGCATATAGTTTTAAGATAGTTTTGGATGTAGAATAAGTCAATTGACGCAAGTTGACTTTGTAGCCAATTTGCGAAATTTTTGTTATATTTGTTAATTGAAAAAACTATAGAGCTAATATGCACATCATTCCAGCCAATTATCAAAAAGATTTGCCTTTAGCTGAAATAATTATCCAGGAAAAACCCGGTGAAGAAAGGGTTGATTTTGATATTCTTTTCGTAGGTGCCGGACCAGCCAGTCTGGCGGGGGCTATTAAGTTAGCCCAATTAGTTAAACAGGAAAATGAGAAAACCGGCGGCAAATTAGGAGATATTCAGATTGGGGTAGTTGAAAAATCTAACGAAGTCGGTCAGCATATTCTTTCCGGAGCGATTATCAATCCCGTTGCTTTTCGAGAACTTTTCCCTGACCTAAAACCGGAAGAATTTCCCTTTTGCGGACCGGTTAACGGTGAAAAAGTTTTATTTTTGACAAAAAAGAAAGCCATCCGGCTCCCCACTCCCCCCCCTATGAAAAACCACGGTAACTTTGTGGCTTCTCTATGCGAAGTCACCAGATGGTTAGCCAAAAAAGCAGAAGAGTTAGGTATTAATATTATAACCGGATTTCCGATCAAGGGACTTTTGGTTGAAAATAATCAGGTAATCGGTGTCAGAACTTCGGATTCTGGTAAAAATCGGGACGGTAAACCCTTAGAAAATTACCAGCCCAGAACTGATATTGCGGCCAAGGTTGTAGTTTTAGGTGAGGGTACTCGAGGTCTGCTGACTCAAGCGTATTTGAAATGGCAAAACATAAAATCTTCTAATCCCCAAATCTATGCCCAAGGAGTCAAAGAAATCTGGCAGACCAGAACCCCTCTGAAAGAGGTAGTGCACACTATGGGCTGGCCTTTGCCTGCTGATGTTTTCGGTGGGAGCTTCATGTATCCGATGCAGGAAAATTTAGTGGCTTTGGGGATTGTCATGGGACTGGATTATAAAGATGCCAGCTTAGACCCTCATTATCTTCTGCAGGAGATGAAAACCCATCCATTTTTTAAGAAATATCTGGAAGCTGGAGAGAGATTGGAATGGGGAGCTAAAACCATTCCGGAAGGTGGTTATTATTCTCTGCCGGAGAGATTTTCCGGGAATGGAGTGATGATTGTGGGAGATTCAGCCGGCTTGGTGGATGTACCATCTTTGAAAGGGATTCATTATGCTATGACGTCCGGGATTTTAGCGGCCCAGACTATTGTGGAAGCTCTGAAGAGAAATGATTTTTCAGTGGAGAGTTTGGGTTCGTATGATAAATCTGTCACAGAAAGTTTTATTATTAAAGATTTGTGGAGGAGACGCAACATGCGTTTGGCTTTTAAGAGTGGTTTTTACTGGGGGTCGGTGAAAGCAGGATTGATGCAGATTAGCTGGGGGAGGTTATTCGGGAAAAGAATTGAGATTACGGCAGATAATCAGGTTCAAAGAAGCTTCAGTGGAAATGCCACTGTTCAGCCGGATGGGAAGCTTACTTTTTCGAAGCTGGATTCGGTGTTTAAATCCGGGAATGCTACCCGGGATAATATTCCTTCGCATTTGATTGCGGCGGAGAATGTACCTCCGGAAGTGGCGGAGTTTTATGCCCATGTTTGTCCGGCCGGGGTGTATGAGGTGGTGGAGGGGAAACTGCATATTAATCCGCCGAATTGTATTGACTGTAAAGCCACGGATGTCCTGGCTCCGCGGTGGACTCCCAGAGAGGGTGGGTCTGGGCCGAGGTATAAGAGGATGTGAATTAGAAATCAATTTTAATTAATTTATTGTAATTTGAGTTGTAGCAAGTTTACTAAAAAGGAGGATTAAAAAACATGACAAAAAAAAGAGAGCACGTTGAAGACAATTCAATAAATGGTGACATAGACCTAGAGAAGATTGACTCTGAGGAAGAAGATTACTTCAGCGGTCCGGCCGAATATGATATTTCTACTTATCCTGCAGATTATCCCCTGGAGGTTTTGTATACGAAATGGAAAAATAAGGATATAGAGATTCCTAAATTTCAGCGGAAATTTGTATGGACACAAATTCAAGCTAGCAAGTTAATAGAATCTTTTTTGGTTGGCCTTCCGGTCCCTGCAATCTATCTTTATACACAGTTAGATACTCAAAAAAATCTTGTCATTGACGGACAACAAAGGCTAAAAAGCATTTTCTATTTCCTTGAAGGCTTTTTTGGTGAAGAGGAGAGAGAAAAAAGAACTGTATTTCTTTTGAAAGGACTCAGCGAGAAAAGTAAATGGAATAACAAATCCTTTAACGACTTTGATGAATCTGATCAGAGAAAACTTAAAAACTGTATTTTAAGAGCATTTATAGTCAAGCAACTAAACCCTAAAGATGAAACGAGCATTTATCATATATTTGAGAGATTGAATACTGGCGGAACTTTACTTACAAATCAAGAGATTAGAAATTGTGTATATCGCGGAAAATTTAACAATTCTCTTTATGACTTAAATAGCTACCAAGCTTGGAGATCAATATTAGGAAAACCCATCCCCGATAGCCGTCAAAAAGACATTGAGCTAATATTGCGATTTTTTGCTTTACGGAATCTTAAGGGCTACGAAAAACCATTAAAAGATCATCTTTCTAGATTTATGAAGAGAAACCGGAATCCAGCGAAGGAATTCCTAGAAGAAAATAAAAAGTTATTCCAGGACTCTTGTGATAAGATAGTGTCTGTGTTAGGTACAAAACCTTTTCATATTAAGGCTGGACTGAATTCCGCGGTCTATGATTGCGTTATGGTGGCTTTTGCAAAGAACCTTCACAAAGTTTCTAAGGATATCAAACAAAGGTATCAATCACTTATTAAGAATGACGAATTCACAGCGGTTATTTCAGGAGGCACTACCGACGTTGACACAGTGTATAAGCGATTTCGTATTGCCGAAGAAACACTATTTAAGGGATAGAAATTTTTGTGAGGCTTCCGATAGTAGAACAAGCTTTGCATGCTTGCGGTCAGCATTTGAAACAAACTCAAGCAACTGGAACTGAAATAGAGGCTTACCTAACTAGGTCAATGTTAGTGTTAATATGTGCGGCTTTCGAGGAAGAAATTATTAAAATAATTCTAAGTCGCATATCAAAAACAAACGACGCCGAGGTGACTTCATTTGTTGAATTAAACATGAGGTTTATAGTTAGAAGTATTAAGACCTCTGAGATATCGGGTTTACTAGATAAATTCAGTAGCACCTATAAAGAAAAATTTAGAGAAAAGTTGAAGCAAAATGAGAAAGCAGAGACTTTTTACAACAATATAATTACTAATAGAAATGATATTGCTCATAGCTCCAGCACTAATATAACATTTAGCGAACTACAGGATTACTATAATGAAGGTCATACTATTTTAGACTTCATTAAGAACTCACTCTTGCAAAATACATAAATTTAGAGATATAAAGAGTTTTAATAATAAAACAGTGTCCCTAATGGGATTTAATCCCTGCTTTTACCTGCGTTTATTTGGAGAGCTTTATCTTACAAAACTCATACAACGCATCATACACATAAAACTGCTTTTCCATATTATCATAATCATCCTTAGAAATCCCCCTAAACCCCTCCGCAATCGCCGCCAGCCCAGCCGATTCCGGAGTCAAAGTCCGATTTGGAGTATCTGCGCCCCTGACAATCTGAGCCAGCTCCCAGAGCGCTTTATCATTCAATTGGTATTTTTCAATAATCGCATCAAAAGAGCACTTATCCTCATGATGCCCCAGCTCCACATCCGGCACATCAAAAGGAATCGCATTTTGTTGCTGGGAAATTTTTAAGACCTGCTCTGCCGGAACAAACAGAAACTCCGCTTCCGGGTCCACAAATTTCTTTATAAGCCAAGGACAGGCAATCCGGTCAACCTTGGCTTTTTCGCGAGTAATCCATTTCATTTTAAACTCCTTATAGGTTAGATTATTTTAGCTTGAAATAACGTCCCCAACGGGATTTGAACCCGTGTTACCGCCGTGAAAGGGCGGTGTCCTGGGCCAGGCTAGACGATAGGGACTTAAACTTGCCTCCGCCAGAGGCGGATCCGCCAATCATTAGGGCGGACAAATTTCACACATCAATTTCACAATCTAAAAAAAATCACCTAGAAGTCAATCAAAATTTCACAGGCGGCTTCGTATTAGAATAAAAACCACCCATGCTTTACCAAATCTTAGCCGATGCCGTCATATTTATCCATCTGGTCTGGATAATCTTTATGTTAGTCGGCTTTTTCGTCACCCTGTACGCTTTAGCATTCAAAAAATCTTTGCTCGACTGGTGGAAATTCCGAACCCTGCACTTAGTCGGAATATTCTACGTAGCCGGCTTATCCGTGTTAGGAAAATACTGCCCTTTGACTATCTTGGAAAATAAGCTGCGGGAACAGGTCTCACCCCAACAGGTCTATCAGGGTTCATTCATAGCCCATTATTTAGAAAAAATCGTTTATCCCGAAATCGACCCTTGGCTGATTCAAATTCCCACTCTGGCTTTGGCCATTTTCACCATTTTAATTTTTGTTTTATCCCCACCTTTAAAAATCAAGCAGAGTTTCAAAAAAATCTTGTGAATGTTGTCATTCTGACCCCGCCCATCTTTACGGCGGGGGAAGAATCTCGTCTTTTAACAGTGGGATCCTTCACTTCGTTTACCCTGAGCCAAGCCGAAGGGTTCAGGATGACAAAACACTAACCTCTCCCCTCTCGTGGTGAACCCTCGCGGTGAACCACCCCTTCCTTAAGAGGGGAGGGAGCTTTTCTTTCCCTCTCCTATAAGGGGAGGGCAAGGGAGGGGTCAGTTACTCTCCAATTTGCAGTCGCGTAGGGGTGGAGCTTGACTCCACCCAAAAAATCGGGCGAAGATAAACTTCGCCCCTACGCGTACTGGTAGGACTAGTGAACTTTTTCTTGAATTTTATTCTACAAAACCATATCTTAATTTCAAAACGCCCCGTTAGCTCAACTGGATAGAGCATCGGACTTCGGATCCGAGGGTTGGGGGTTCGACTCCCTCACGGGGTAAAAAATTTTGGGATTGTGGGACAAAATCCTTTTCACTATTTTATAGTAATTTTGGGTTGAAAAGATTGTGAGATTTATTTACCTAATTTCAAAAAGGAGAAGAGATGCTCAAAAACAAAAAAAGAAATATCACTGCCAAGGATTTATTTTCTTTAAAATTTATCCGCTCGGTAGCGATTTCACCGGATGAAAAAGAAATAATTTACGGGGTGGAGTGGATAGATGAAAAAGATAATAAGTATTATTCCAATTTGTGGATGGTCAACGCCGAGAGTAAACAGAACCGCCAATTCACCTTCGGAAAAGTCAAAGATAGCTCACCGGTCTGGTCTCCGGACGGAAGGCAGATTGCCTTCATCTCTAAAAGAGGAGAAAAACAGGGGATTTATGTAATTAACCGGGATGGCGGTGAGGCAGCTAAATTAATAGAAGCCGAAGGAAGCTTCAAACAGCTTTTCTGGTCGCCGGACGGAAAACATCTGGCATATTGTTTCAGAAAAGATGAGATTTTCAAAGACAAAGATGGCAAGCCGACCGCTCCGGTCGTTCGTGAAATTAAACGAATTTTTTATCGCTTAGATGGGGACGGCTGGCTGCCCAAAGATGGTTTCCATATCTGGGTCTGTGATACTAAAACAGGACAAGCCAGACAGGTCACCAGAGGAAAATATGAAGAGCATTGGCCCCGATTTTCTCCGGATGGCAAGGCGATTGCCTTTATTTCTAATCGTTCTGTAGACCCGGATTTGCATCCCTTAAGACAGGATATCTGGCTTGTATCACCTGAAGGAAAAAACTTGCGGAAAGTGAATACGCCGCTCGGGCCCAAGGAAGCTATTTCCTGGTCACCGGACGGAAAAAAAATTGCTTATTTAGGAAATATCTATCCGGAGGATACCTGGGGAGTGAGAAATTATCGGGTCTGGGTAGTGGAACCAGCTAAGAAAAATTCCGCTCGCAATTTGACCCCTAAATTAGACCGGATGTGTGAGGATTTGGTCATCACCGATACCGGAGACGTGCATAGTGTAGCTCCCCCTTTCTGGTCTTCCGACAGCCGCCGGCTGTTTTTTGTGGTGAGTGATTCCGGAAATTCACATATCTATTCCGTTAATCTGCAGTGCCAAATTTCTAAAATTTTAAGCGGCTCTCTTAGAACTGCAGATATCCATCTGAACGGCAGGACAAAAAAAATAGCTGCCCTAATTTCAGCCGTGGGAAATCCTGGTGAAGTCTGGGTTTTAAATAGCAGCGCTGTTGGAAAACCTCGCAAGTTGACTTCAGTAAATCAACAGTTTCTGTCAGGGTTGAATCTTTCTGTCCCTGAAGAATTCTGGTTCTCCTCTTTTGATGGGACCAAGATTCAGGGCTGGATTATGAAACCGCCTGATTTTAATGCTAAAAAGAAGTATCCGGCGGTGGTGGAAATTCACGGCGGTCCCAGAGTACTTTACGGCAATGCCTTCTTTCATGAGTTTCAATTTTTAGCGGCTTTGGGATTCGTGATTTTTTACTGTAACCCCAGGGGTTCACAAGGGTACGGAGAAAAATTCGCCGGAGGAAACCACAAAGACTGGGGGAATGTAGATTACAAAGATATTATGGCCGGTGTGGATTATTTGTGTAAAAAACCTTATGTGGATTACAAGAGATTAGGCGTAACCGGTGGTTCTTATGGCGGCTATATGACCAACTGGATTGTGGGGCATACCAATCGTTTTAAAGCAGCAATCACCGGGCGGAGCGTGGTCAATTTAGTTTCTTTTTTTGGCAGTTCAGACATCGGCTATGATGATTACCGGGAATTTGGCTGTCAGCCCTGGGAGGACTGGATGCGGCTTCTAAAAATGTCCCCCATTTATTATGTGAAAAATATCCGGACCCCGCTTTTGATTTTGCACAATGAAAATGACTTGAGATGTCATATCGAACAGGCCGAACAGCTTTTTGCCGCTTTGAAATTTTTGAAAAGAACAGTTGAGTTTGTCAGATTTCCGGAAGAATTTCACGGATTATCCAGAACCGGCCGACCGGATAGAAGAATTGAAAGATTGAATAGAATTGCTGGTTGGTTCAAAAGATATTTGAAATAGAATCTCACAGAGAATTGTACAGTGGATATTTAATTAGTTCTGTCAGGAGCTACTCCTGACAGATTGAGCAGTGCCGGGAGTAAGCTCCCGACACAACACTAAGACTAACCCCTCCCTTGCCCTCCCCTTAAAGGAGAGGGTAAATCCCTTTTAAAAGAATATTCTTCTCAACTAACTTGACAAATGAATTAAATTTAATAAAATTGCAAAAACTAAAAGGAGGAGAAATGAAAAAATTATTGATGGTTATAGTAATTTCTGTGGTATCACTTATGTGGTTTGCCTGTGCCCAAAGACCGGACCCGGAGAAAATAAAAACCGCTGCTAAAGAGTTGGATGATAAGTTTATGGTTGCTTTTAATAAGGAGGACCTCGATGGGGTGATGGATTGCTACTGGAATTCACCAGAGGTAATTATTTATCCACCGGACGTGATGGAAAGTAGAGGCTATGAGGCAGTCAAGTCCGAGTTTGAAAAGTTTTTTGCCGAAAACGAGATTAAGGGTTTTGAGCCAACCAATACCAGTTATATGGCTTTAGGGGATTACGGCTTAGGCTGGGGAAACTTTTCTATTACTTTAGGATTGCCTGATGGTCAAGAGACAAAGTTGGAAGGAAGATTTACTTCTATTTCAGGTATGAAAGATGGGAAATGGGTTTACATTATTGACCATGCTTCAGCACCTTTACCACCACCTCCCACTATGGAAGAGATGCAAAAGATGATGAAAGAAATGAGCAAGAAAAAATAAAAGGATCTTAAAAAGAGCTTATTGCAGGGGTTGCATATACTCAGCCTCTGAATAGAAATTAACTATTTAAAAATCGAACACAGGAGACCAAATTATGACAGTCAAACCGATTCCAGACGGATATCATTCTGTTATACCTTACCTGATAGTTCAGGGTGCGGCTGCTTTAATCGATTTCCTCAGGCACGCTTTTGATGCCACAGAAAAAGAGCGTCATGCCTGGCCCGATGGTTCTATCATGCACGCCGAGGTAAAAATCGGCGACTCCACTATCATGCTGGGAGAAGCCAGAGGTGAGTGGAAACCTATGCCGGCCTCCATATATCTGTACGTAAATGATGCTGACGCCACTTTCAGAAAGGCGATAAAAGCTGGTGCTGTGTCGGTCATGGAGCCGGCCGACCAGTTCTATGGCGACAGGCATGGAGGAGTCAAAGACCAGTGCGGCAACTTATGGTGGATTGCTACACACATAGAGGATGTTCCCCCGGAAGAATTGCAACGGCGCATGGAGGAGTTCATAAAAAAGCAAGCTAAAAGTTAAAAACCAAGCTTTAATTTGTTCTGTCAGGAGCTACTCCCGTAGAATGCAAAAATAATTAAGAAGAAATAAAAAACTCTTTTCGGAGCGTTTTTGTTTACCAAGTACAAAAATACTAAAGACAGGGTTTTCACTTTTAAGAGGAATTGATTATATTAACCGTGTCCTCAAGAGTAAGCTAAACAATTACGAGGTTAATTCATTGTATACTGTAAAAAAGGTTAAGCGGGCATCTAGACATAAGAAGGAATCAACTGTATTCACCATAACTTCAACAGTCTGCATGCTATGAAAGAGTTAACTAACGAACAGCTTTCGAGACAAGATTATGTCGATGGTGAGATCTTTCGACTTATCCAGACTCTCAATCCTACGAAGGAGTCCATAGACTGGAACATCGAGATGATTGGAGAGATAAGAGATACTATCCAAGACTGGATAGTTGATCAATTGAGGCTTTCATCCGAGCAAGGCTTCTATCCTTTTATAAAGGACTAAAATGGAGATTAGAGAAACCCAAATCGAAGATGTCTTGGTCAACGCACCGGTGGCGCAGTTTATCTCCGCCCAAAATCTATTCTTGCTCTTGTCCTTTCCATCTCCAAGCCCTGCGATAACCTAACTCTTCTGCTTCTTTTACGGTCTCGACATAACACTCACTTCTCTCTTCCTCTATAAGAGTTCTGTCATACTGTTGGTCAAATGGAAGATGGTAAATTTTCTCATTATTTCTTCTTGAAATATTACATTTTATCGAAGGATATTTTTCTAAGGGAAAATGGTCATTGATTTCTGTATTAAGATATCTAGCAAACTCTCTGGCTCTATCTGAAAGTTTTGTCGTTGTGTACAAAACGGGGGTTACTTTCTCATTTGGATGGTCAATGATATATTTGATTGTAGTTCCATACAATTGATTAACATGTTTTTCGTGAATTGTTTTATGTAGTTTCCATCGTTTGCATTGAATAATCATTGTGGCGTCTTCTTTTTTACAAATTAAATCTCTCCCAAGGTCGTCAAAGCCTTCAAGAATTCCTTGGTAATATACATTGAAGCCTTTAGCTTCGTATAGATACCCAATATATCGTTCATAATCCCGACCAACTTGCCAGTTGGATTTTGGACGTGTCCAGTATCTATCTAAAGCTAGCTGGTTTCTCTCTGCAGTAGAAAGTTTTTGGTATTGTTCTTCTGATAGCGAGGATAAATATATTCTTACAGGGTCTATGCCAATTTCAGAAACTTCTTCGATTGGTTCTTCAATATTTCGTGACAGTACTTTTTTGAGAACTTCTTCATCTACATCACCAAGAAATTCGTCTAAAAAAGGAAATAGCTCTTGATAATACTTTATGACTCCCTGTGCAATGCGTAGTTTTTCTTCAATATTTCTTCTTTCTCTTGCTATTTCACGAACTTTTTCGGCTGAAACGGGAGCTGGATGTGATTTATGTTCTAATCGAGCTGCTAATTTGAGTTTTTCAAGGTGGAAATAGTCGGCGTAAGCTTGTGCAAGCCATGGAAAACCTTGTGATTTCTCATTAGCGATTAACTCAATTGCTTCCCTAGCCTGTTCATTGAGCTGCTTTTCCGACTCAACTTTTTTCTTTGCTTCCTCTATGTCCTTCGATTTTCTTTGTATGTCATCTATCTTTGCCTTTTGTTTTTGTTGTAAGTACCCTCCCAGTTTTCCTAACGCCCAAATTGCAACTATTATGCCGATTACAATTAGATAAAATTGCACTCATTTACCCTCAGAAATTTGCCAGAAATTGTAGATAACTACATAAAGTAGGCTACGCCTTCCTTTTCACTTCCTCAATCCATCTATTGATATGCTCTTCCAACACATCCAAAGGCAAGTTCCCTTCTTCCAAAACTCGGTCATGAAAAGCTCTCACATCAAATTTTTCGCCCAGTTCAGATTCCGCCCTCTCCCTTAGCTCTTTTATTTTGAGCTGACCAATCTTATAAGCCAGGGCCTGCCCGGGCCAGGCAATATATCTGTCCACTTCTGAATTTATATTATGCTCGGATAAACCGGTATTTTGCTTGAAGAAATCTATGGCCTGCTGTCTGGACCATTTGAAATAATGAATCCCGGTATCCACAATCAGACGGGTAGCTCTCCAGGCCTGGAAAGTCAGCCGACCAAAATCAGAATAAGGGTCAGCATAAAATCCCACCTCTTTAGGTAAAAATTCAGAATACAAAGCCCAGCCCTCTCCATAGGCGGTGAACCATTCATGTCTTCTGAATTTGGGGATATTCTGCATCTCTTGCTGAATACATCCCTGCAGATGATGTCCCGGGACCGCTTCATGATAAGCCAAGGCTTCCATAGTATATTTAGGCCGCATGTTCAGCTTGGAAGTGTTGACATAAAAATATCCCGGCCGGGAGAAATCTTCCGGCGGTGAATAATAATAAGCATCCGGGGCCGCTTCAGCCCGGTAAGCTTCAATCTCTTTTAAATCCCATTTGGCTTTGGGCAAGCGACCAAATAGCTCCGGTAGTTTGGCATCCATTTTAACTAAAATCTCCCGGAAACCTTCCATCAAAGAATCTTTGGAGGCGTAAAAAAATTTGGGATTGGTTCTCATATGCTGCATAAATTGTTGCAACGTCCCTTTAAAATTAACTTGTTCTTTAATTTTATTCATATCTCGGTGAATCCATTCCAGCTCTTTTTTACCGATATCAAAAATCTCTTGGGGAGTTAAACTGGTAGTAGTATGAATCCGGGCATAATACTCATATCTTTCCTTCCCGTCCGGCAAAGCCGATATACCCACTTCTTCTCGGCATTTAGGCAGATACTGGGTTTGAACAAAATCCAAGAGTGTTTTGAAAGAGGGAACGATTGAATTGGAAATTGCCTGTGAAACCTGATTGCTTAACTCCTCTCTGACTTCTGGTGAAAAATCTTCCGGGAATTTCTGAACCGGTTTATAGAATTCAGAAAGTTCTGCCTTCGCCAGGATATGAGCTTTTATTTGAGGTATGGTTTTATCAATATTGACCCGGGCCGGTACCAATCCTTCTGCCAGACCTTTCTGCATATTGGCAATGATGTCATCAATCTGTTTGGGAAAGGCATTCAATCGGGTAATGTAATTTTGATAATCGGACTGGGTCTTGAAAGGGTGAAAAGAGATTAGCTGGGGAAAATCTATATGCGGTCCGTTCTGTTGCGAGATAGGAAAGACAAAGTTTGTGAATTTGGCTCCTTCCAAACGGTCTTTGATAATTCTCTGAAAAATCAATAAGCTGACCCGGTCAGTTTCAGATAAATTTTTCTGACTTATTTTTTCTGATTCGGCTAAATAATTTTTTAGAGTATCCAGTTCGGCATAAAAACCCTGCTCAGAGAAATCAGCCAACTGGTCATCGTATCTGTGGTCACCGATGTAGGTGGCAAAAGTGGGGTCGGATTTGAGTCTGAATTCCCAGTATGAATCAAAGATTTGGTTCAGTTTCATGGTGGCTTCCTTTTTTTGAGAACATGACGCTATGATAAAACCGGCCAAGGGGATTAACAAAAAGGTTATTCTTCTCCACATAATTTTGGGTCTCCTTTTATGGTGTAAGCATATGCTATTTACAGTTGAAAATGTTTCACTTGAAAATGGCTAATTTTTATTTCTCTGCGAAATGTTTGTTGACCCCTAACTGCCACAGTAAGAAAGCCCAGATATCGGTTTGTTCATTCAAAATTTTGGAAACCGGCTTGCCCGCCCCGTGACCGGCTTTCGGTTCGACTCTCAATAAAATCAGATTCGGTCCCGAGTTAGCTTTCTGCAGTAAAGCGGCCATCTTGAAAGCATGCATCGGGTCAACTCTGGAATCTTGTACACCGGTGGTAATCATGGTGGCGGGATATTTGGTTCCATCTTTGACCTTTTGATAAGGGGAATAAGCATACAGCCATTTAAACTGAGTTGGGTCTGAAGCCGATCCATATTCCGGAATCCACAATCTGGCAATCTTAAACTTTTCATAACGTAACATATCTAAAAGTGGCACCTGGCATACAACTGCTTTAAACAAGTCTGGTCTTTGGGTTAACATAGCCCCCATCAAAAGTCCGCCGTTGCTTCCACCTTGGATAGCCAATCTTTGAGGATTGGTGTATTTGTTGGCAACCAACCATTCTCCCGCTGCAATGAAATCATCATAAACATTCTGCTTTTTCTCCAACCTTCCGGCTTCATGCCAGGTTCGTCCGTATTCTCCGCCACCACGGATATTGGCAACGGCGTAAACCCCGCCGCGGTCCAGCCAGACATAGAGTCCACGGGAAAAGGCCGGAGTAATGCTGATATCGAAACCTCCATAACCGTAAAGCAAAGTGGGGTTGTTTCCATCTAATTTTACCCCTTTTTTATTTACAATAAACATGGGAATTTTAGTTCCATCATTGGAACCATAAAAAACTTGCTTAACTTCATAGGCCGATAAATCAAAGTCAATTTCCATCTTGTCGGTCTGCTCTGATTTCCCGCTTTTCATATCATAACGATAAACTGTGGGAGGATAAAAGAAGGAAGTAAAGCTGAAGAATAGCTCATCCCCATCCGGTTTGCCATTCACACCACCCACACTTCCCAAAGTAGGCAGGGGAATCTCTTTTTCTTTCTTGCCGTCCAGAGTATAGATATATATTTTGGAGACCACGTCCTCGGACAAAAGAAGCACTAACTTTCCACCCACTATTCTAAATCCTCTGATTACCCCTTTCTGTTCCGGGATCAGTTCTTTCCAGTTTTCTTGCTTGGGGTTTTTTACATCCACGGTCAAGATCTTGTATCTGGGAGCATTCAGATTAGTCATTAAATACAATTTATTTCCATAAACATCCCCTCCGAAAGCCCCATCCAGCTTTTCTGCTACAGGCATAAAATCGCCGGATTTGGAAACTTCCCGAATCCACAAATCGTTTTTAGTCCAGTCCAAAGAAGCTGTCAAAAGCAGATACTGTCGGTCTGAAGAAACTTCGATATCGCACCACTCTTCTTTGGGTCTCCCCTTTCCAAAAATCTCCCGGTCTAATTCCGGTTTATCCCCCATTTTGTGAAAATAAACCTTTCTAAAATATTTTTCATCTCCGGCTGGGACCGTTCCCGGGGTGGGGTAACGGGTATAGTAAAATCCGGACATATCTTTTAGCCAGGCCACGCTGGCAGCCCGAGTATAAGGAATGGTTAAGTCCAGATCTTTACCGTTTGAAACATCTCGAATATAAAGAGTTGAAATTTCAGATCCCCCTTCTGATTTTCCATAAGCTATCAATTCCCCTTCCAGTGAAGGATGCATCCAGTCCAAAGCCACTGTTCCGTCAGCGCTAAAACTATTAGGGTCTAAAACCACTCTGGCCGGAGCTGTGTGACTTCCTTCCCTGACATACATAACAGAATGATTCTGTCCGGCTTCTCTTTTGAAGAAGAAATATCGCTTTCCGTAGATGCTGGGACTGGAAATAGTGGTTAAGTCGTAAAGTTTTTTTAATTGGGAATAAATTTCATCTCTGTGTGGTAAGGTATCCAAAATCGAGCGGGTAAATTGAGTTTGTTTGTCCAGCCACTCAATCACTGGTGGGTCATCCTGTTTTTCCAGCCAGCGATACGGGTCTGGGACGACAACTCCGTGCAAAGTGTCATAGACAATTTCTGATTTGGTGATGGGATATTGATAGACAGATTGTGCTTGAAGTGCAGAAGAACTTAATAAGGCACTAACTAAAATTAAAAGTATTGCAAAAAAGAAGGTCTTGGACTTTTTTACCTCTGAAGTTCTAAACATAGTTCCTCCTAAAACGGTTAAATTTTGTTTTTCACTATCAAGAATTGAAGATAAAGATAATATTTAGAGGGGTAATTAGTCAAGAGAAGATGGGTGCCTATAAGCTATAAGTAGCGGTCGGATTCATCCTGAGTTTTGTCGAAGGGTTCATCCGACCATTTATAATAAGTGTGATAAATCCCTCAAGTTCTTCGGGACAAGTCGCACCGCTACAAAAAACTCAAATTCTACCCGACAGTTTCAGAATTTTCCAACTTGAAGGCAAAAGAATGGTGGCCAAAGCTAATTTGACTATATCACCTAAAATAAAGGGGTAAAATCCCAATTCTAAAACTCTTTCCACGCCCACATAACTCTGTAATACCAAAAGCCCAAAAGCAAAAATAATGACATTGCCAATCAGCATTGCCAGAAAACCGGAGAAAATATTCCTATCCCATTTTCTTTCTGCCAAAAATCCGGTTACAAAAGCTGCCAAAACGAATCCAAGCAGATACCCACCGGTCGGACCAGCCAGCCAGGCCAAACCTGCCTTTCCACCGGCAAAAACCGGTAATCCAACCGCACCTTCAGCTAAGTAGGTTAAGATAGCCAAAGCTCCTCGGGCAGACCCTAAAACTGCTCCAATCAACAACACTGCTAAAGTTTGAGCTGTTACAGGAACTGGAGTAAATGGTAAAGGAATGGCAATTTGAGCTGATAGAGCCACCAATATACTGGCGCCCATGACTAAAACTGTGTTGTAAAGTAAGTTTATATGTGTTTTAGTTATGACTGGTCGCCAGACATCTACTAAAGTCATTTATTTACCTCCACCCATCAATTATTGTATTTCTTAAGAAAATGTCAAGAAAGTTTTTTATAAACAACAGAACCCTATAACTGGTGGATTCGGTCCGCCTTTGAAAATCTTATTAACTAAGAAAATCAAATCTGATAAATTAATTTTAGTATCCGCATTAGCATCGGCTCGACAGTCTGGACTTGGTTTGCTTGCTCCTTTGAAGACAATATTCACCAGAGATATGACATCTTGTAAATTGTAAGTATTATCACCGGTTACATCTCCGGTTTTGGCTAAGCATAAGCGCCTCACTTGGAATTTGACCGGGATAATAGTTGTATCTTGGGTGCCCGACATACGGTTATTATAAGAAGCTATAACTATTTCTCCATCGTAGATTTTGTTTACATTATTTAATGAAGAAGTGGTAAGTTTCAGTGTAAAAGTAATCGAATCGTTGGAAAGAACAACCGCTGAACTCTCCGGTGTAATTTTCAACCAATCGGGGACTGTATTAAATTCAAATTTGTTGGCACTGTTTTTACTTACAGAATTTCCATTTTTGGCAGAAAGAGAATTTTTTTCTGAGGACACCTCTTCCCAAGCCGAAACCGCTAAAGGATAATAAGAACTGTCATGATCCGTGGCCAGCAAAGTCACAGGACTGGTAGAATCTTGATTGACTACTTTTAATAACATCTCAGTGCTATCCATATAAATTAGTTCAGCATCAATATAAATTGGCTCTACCTTTAAACACCTAAAGGAGCGGTTATATAAATAACCTGCTATTTCAGACAAATAAAGATTGGCTTCCAAATTGTCCGAACAATCCGATGGAATAAATTCTTCTGGCGGCCAGAAGTCAAATCCCACTTCCGGTAAAAAGCTTATTATCTTTTTCTTGCTGCTCTGCTCTCCATACATCCAGTCATTTACACCTCCATTTGTTGCATATAGCGTGCTGTGACTAGGACCCCAGGTATAGTTGTTCACAACGGTAGCTGCCTCAGCCACCATTTCGAATACCAATCGGTCCGGAGGGTGAAAGGGAGTATAGCCCCAGGAATACAGAAGCAAATAACCATAGGTATGATAGTTTATAGTGATGACAAGATCATGGGAGAGTACAAAATTTCTAATAGCTTGGGTCTCCGGTTCCGAAAAAGGTCCGGTTCCTCGGTAAATTTCGCTGGAGGGGGTTGGTGAAGAACCAATGTCGTTCAAACCCCATTTATGCCCAAAGTTGCGATTTAAATCTACCCCAAAAATACCACCTCCATTGTTACGCCGATTTTTTCGCCACAACCCTCCTCCTTCAGGAACAGTTAAGTTATTGAACTCATATCCGTCAGGATTAACCAAAGGGATAAACCATATCTCTCGGTTGTTAACTATACTATCTACCCTGGTATCGAAGCCATAATTATTAGTTAAATACCGCATGAAATAAAGTAGGACCTCCATTCCCATCGGTTCTCGGGCATGAGTCAAGGAGTTATAAAAGACTTCTGGCTCATCCTCATCTATCTCAGGGTTATCCGAAATTTTCATGGCATAAATAACTCTACCTTGGATGGTGTAACCGACACTTTCTCTGGCTGAAGTTATTGAGGGATTTTCACTGTGAATAGAATCCATAGCGGCATATATTTCGTCCATGGTATGGTATCCACCCATATCGGCTTGACCACTTAATCCAGCTTTTAGATGAGCCACCATATCCTGTTGGATAATCTTATATTTGTATCCGGCTTGGGAAAGTATTTGCATATCCGCATCACTGACCAATATTTCAGCAAATTTCCCGGGCTGAACATCAATTACATCTAATCCTAAAACCAGTAAGTTCTGAAACTGCTCTAAACTGGTTATTTCGACTTGGATTAAGGCCGGACGCTCTTGGGTAGCAGCTTGAGGATCTGATACAAAAAAAAAGAACAAAAAACTAACTACTGAAAAACGTCTAAATAGGCTCATGTTATACTCACAGATGAAAAGCTTTCTTGTTAAAAATTCTAAAAATTTAATTGCACTCTCAGTCTAACTACTTAGTTGCCTTTTTAAGTCTTGGATCATTCTCTGGATTGACGTAATTTATTCCCCAAGGACCGGTACCATGTAGTTGTATGACGGTCTCTACCTTAGTCCAGGCAAAATGATTAGTCTTGGCTGGCATTACTGCAAAGCTACCTGCTGGTAGTTCTTTACCGGTTTTTTCATCAAGTTTATCCCCCATTCCCATATTAAAGGTTCCGGAAAGAACAGTTACGTGCTCATCCACCGGATGCCAATGAGCCGGTATCTTATAGTTAGCCGGCAGTTTTAATCTCATAGTAAAGAGACCAGGAGCTTTGGGATCTCCCTCCAAGACCGCTAATTTGGCTCCCGCAGGCAGTGCATCCGGCTCAGTCCACTTCAGCTCAGTAGTGGGAGTTATCATTATGTGACCACCAGTGGCTGATTTAGCTGGTTCCATTTTGACATCATGTTGAGCTATCGAGATAGACCAGACTATGAAGGCCACTGAAAAAACAAATATTAAAAGCTTTACAGGTTTCATAGCTCCTCCTTTTGTGTTTTATAATTTTAGTTTGTTGCAATATAGTGACCTATTTATAGTATGTCAATGGTATACTTAGACCTTCGGCTTCATTGGCGGTAATTCAAAAGCTTTTGGCTCATGCTGGAAACCGACTCGGTTGTGACTGCCGTCGCAGAAAGGTTTGTTTTGCGAATTTCCGCATCGGCATAAAGAAATCAAATTCCGCCCAGCTAAGCCGTAATTATTTCCTTGAGCATCGCAAATGTTAAATTCGCCTTCCAGTCGTAAAGGTCCATTTTGACTGACAGTGATTTTAGTATTATCCATAAATCCTCCTTTTAATTATACAACGAGACCGGGACTTGTCCCGAGCTTTGTCGAGGGATTCGCTTGTCCTGAGCTTGTCGAAGGAAACCCTTGTAAATTCTAATTATTTTGCAGAAGCCATTCCTCGACTCGCCTCTCTTCAAGTTTTACTCGTTCGGGATAAACCTCGCTACTGCAATCTACATAATATACGGAGAGGCCGGGATTCGAACCCGGGGTGGAGTTTCCCCCACAACTGCTTAGCAGGCAGCTGCCTTCAGCCGCTCGGCCACCTCTCCCTGGCTGATATCTGCACTAAGATGAAATTAAAGCGGAGGGTGGAGGATTCGAACCCCCATGGGCTTTCACCCGGCGGATTTCAAGTCCGCTGCCTTACCAGTTAGGACTAACCCTCCCGGAACACAATCACAATATATTTATTACGCAAATCTTCGCAAATTGAAAATCATTCTTCGCTTTAGAATTACTTTTTCCTTTTCTCACCCTAAGAGATTTAAGAATTTTTCCTCTTTCTTTTTCATTTCAGAAGCTTCTTTTTTGGTTTTATGGTCATATCCCAACAGATGTAATACTCCGTGGGCCACTAAACGTTGGAGTTCTTTTTGGAAGCTGACCTGATATTCTCGGGCTTGCCTTTTGGCTTGCTCGGAGGAGACATAAACTTCACCCAAAAAAGGAGAGTCTCCTTTCAAGTCCGATTCCAGTGGAAATGACAGCACGTCCGTAGTTTTATTTTTGCCCCGAAATTTGGAATTTAATTTCTTCATATAACTGTCATTGACAAAAATCAGATTGACAGCGGCTTTGGTTTTCTCTTTTTCCAAAATTCTTTCAGCCAATCTTTTCAGGGAGGGGGAGTTAAACCGAAATTTTTTATTTAAATTATGAACGAATACTTTGGGAACTTTTTTGGACATTAAGTAACTGAATAGGGTAAGATTTTACTAAAAAACCGCTCAACTGCCTTTTTCGTATCTTTCAAAAGCTTTGATAATTTCAGCCACCAATCTGTGACGCACCACGTCTTTTTCACTCAGGTACACAAACTTAATCCCCCCAACCTTTTCCAGTATTTTCTGACATAAAATCAAGCCGGATGATTTTTTGTCGGTCAAATCAATCTGGGTGATATCACCGGTGATGATGACTTTGGAATTTTCTCCGGCCCGGGTCAAAAACATCTTCATCTGGGCTAAAGTAGCGTTTTGGGCTTCATCTAAGATGATATAAGAACTGTTCAAAGTTCTTCCCCGCATAAAAGCCAGAGGTACAATTTCTATGGTTCCCAGCTCCATTAATTTCTGGATTTTATCAGAGGGTAACATTTCGTGTAAAGCGTCGTAGACCGGACGCAAATACGGATCCACTTTGGCTCTGATATCACCGGGTAAAAATCCTAGTGATTCTCCGGCTTCTACAGCTGGTCGGCATAAAATTATGCGGTTGACTCTTTTCTGCTTCAAAGACGCTACGGCCGTGGCTACCGCCAAGTAAGTTTTTCCGGTACCGGCCGGACCGATGACTAAGACGATATCATGGTTCTCCATGGCTTTGACATACTCTTTTTGCCCCACGGTACGGGGTTTAATACTTTCTTTGGTGACGATGGAGGTAATTAAAGCGGCTGATTCTAGCTCTGCGGCTGGTCCTACTCCATTTTGCTTTACCATGCTGATGGAATAAAGCACATATCTTTCGGAGAGTTCGTTATTTTTGCGCAGGTGAGAAATTAAATCATGGATGACGGTCTCTACCTGCTTGACATCTTTTTCAGCACCTTCTAAGGTAACTGTTTCACCCCGGGCGATTATTTTTATACCAAAGGCCTCTTCAATTATCCTCAAAAAAACTCCGTTTTGCCCGAACAAAACTCTCTGGTCAATTTCCTCCCCCAAAGTCATTTTTTTCAGCAAATGTTTCTGCAACTAAATCCTCCTTTTTATACAGGTTTAGATTTCTAAAATTTTATTATGACAGGTGATTTTTAATCATATTTAAGTTTTTTTATCACCGGCTATTAGTTTCTGAAACCGTGGGTGGTTACGCAAAGGAGCCCAGGTGGGGTCGATGCGAAGTAACGGCATAGACAGGGAACCTGGGAGGGATAGCAAAAGCTCCAACTGTTCTAAGGCAAAATCGTATTCACCGACCAGAACGTATATCTCAGCTAATCTTTGTGCCAAGTCGACACCATAGAAAGCGTCTTTGGAAATAGGGCGCATTTCCACGGCTTTTCTTCCTTCCAGAATGGCTTCTTCTTTGCGTCCTAAACCAGCATAAGCCAGGCCCAGTAAACTATGAGAAAACTCATTAGGCGATGCTTTTAGCTCTTTCTCCAATATGATACGGGCGGAGTCATAACAGGCGAGTTCTAACTGGGTCTGCTTAGTTAACTTGAATACCTTGGCTTTGGTCAAAAAATAAATTGCAGTATCATTTACTTCAAAACCAAGAGGGTCAAAGACAAATATATCTGGACCAGTGAGTCGTTCTAAAGCCATTTTATAGTGGCCATCAAAGATGTCTAGCAGAACCCCACTGATGGCAAGCTCAACTGACTGGACCTTGGTTTCAGCTTCTTGTAATACCTGCCGGGCTTTAGTCGTGTTACCCTCCCAAGGTATGTAAACCCATGATTTTAAGATATAGGGCTGATTCCAATCTGGAACCAGAGATATGGCTCGATCAAGATAATATATGGCTTGTGAATAATTCCGCATATATGAACAGGTCAGACCTGCCTGAAAGGCTACAGTCTGATTGCCCGGATCCAGTTCCATAGCCTTAATGAAGCTGGCCAAGGCTTCTTCCCACTTTCCCTGTCTTCTCTTTAGAAATCCAATCTCCACGAATAGTTGGGTGTTATTAGGCAGGCCTTTTTGGGCAATAGAGAACTGCTCCAATGCACGCTCATAATCCAAAAGGTGGTAGTAGTAAGATCCCAAGGCTATGTGCGCTTCAGGCAGACCTGGTTGAAGCTGAAAAGCCTTGTCCACGGCTTTCTTAGCTTGGATTAGAAGCTCTTCTATTTTATCGTGGTGCCAATAGAGCTCAATCTCAGCCATACCCAGTCGAGCATAGGCCTGAGCAAACTGGGGGTCTAACTCCACTGCCTTTTTGTACATCTCGCTGGCTATCTGTAATTCTCGTTTGGTCTGTGTACCCCGTTTAAAATAATCATGGCCACGCAAGTAATACTCATAAGCATCTATGTTTTCAGTCGGCTTAGCTTGCAAAGATTGGCGTTCTTGCTCCAGTAACGCCACGTCCATAGCCGAAGCCACTTTTTGAGCGATGTCCGATTGAACTTTAAAAACTTCAGCCATTACTTCATCGTAGACATTGGCCCACAGATGAGTGGCATCTGAGACCCGGATAAGCTGAGGAGTTACCCGCACCCGACTTTCTCCCTCTGATGATTTTTGCCACCGGATAGTACCCTCTAAAACGTAATCAACATTCAGCTCTTTACCAATCTCTGGGATGGTTTTTTTTGAATTTTTGTATTGCAGAACACTGGTGCGGGCAATCACGCCTAACCCCTGAATGTTGGCCAGCCTGGCCATTATCTCTTCTGTGATTCCATCTGCAAAATATTCCTGGTCAGGTGTACCTAAATTCTCAAAAGGCAAAACCGCCAGCATCTTTCTTTGTGAACCTGGCTCCTTGGTACTTGGGCCGAAAAATCTAGAAAAAATGGTATAACCTACGATAAGAATCAAAGCTACCATTCCAATAACAAGAACCTTGCGGTTTTTAATTCTCTGTTTAAATGGGGCAATGCCTGAGGTTATCTCCTTTTGTACCCCTTTCAAATCCGCCTCTAAGTCAGCCACACTTTGGTATCTGACATTACGGTCTTTTCTCAAAGCTTTCTGAATTATTCTTTCCAATCCTTGTGGAACACCGGTCTTGTAGCGCGCCAATGGCTCCGCTTCTTCATTACAAATTGAGTAAATTATGGCGGCTTCATGCTCTCCCTTAAAAGGTAATTTTCCAGTGATTAGCTGATACAAAACTACTCCTAAAGAAAAAATGTCTGTTCTGTGGTCTATCTCTCCCCCTTGAGCCTGCTCCGGTGACATATAAGCCACAGTACCAACTGTACTACCAGTTTTAGTCAGATGCGAATAACCTTTGAGCTTGGCTAAGCCAAAATCCATTATTTTCACGACATTCTCTTTAGTCAGCATTAGGTTATCAGGTTTTATATCCCGGTGCACAATCTCTTTTTTATGAGCCGCATTTAATCCCTCAGCTATTTGAATTACAATCTCAAACACCTGATTTAATTTCAGTTCTCCCTTTGCCAGCTCTTTCAAAGATTTTCCCTCGATGTATTCCATAGCAATAAAAGATTTCCCCTCAAATTCATCTATGTCATACACTGTGGTAATATTTTGATGATTTATAGCCGAGGCTCCTTTGGCTTCATCTATAAATCTGGATTTGGAAGCAGGGTCGTATAAAAGATGTTCCGGCAAAAACTTCAGAGCTACGGTTCGGTCTAACTTGGTATCCTGGGCTTTATAAACCACACCCATCCCACCTTCACCAATTTTTTCTAAGATTCTGTAATGTGAAATAGTTTGACCTATCATTCTGAATTTATTGTCTTATTTTTTATTTCTCGTAATAGCTTTTGAAATTCAGCTTCTTTTCGCATCTCTTGCAAAAGAGGATCATATTCTAAAAATGTCCATTCCACCACAGGGATGGGTATTCCTTTTTTAATCCATTGGTACATTTTTTCCTTTTTCTGTAGGATAGCATAGCTTTGTATCAGATGTTCGAAAACCAGAAAATGCGGCTCTTCCTCTAAGGTCATTTCGTCTATGGTCTGGAGGGCCAACTCTCGCTCTCCTCTGGCAGCATATATAACCGCCAAGCAAGAAATCCATCTAGGCTCTTTCGGCTGAAGTTCCAGAGCTTTCTGCAACTGGGAGAGGGCTTTCTCGTATTGGTGCAAATACAGATGCATCTTGGCTAAGAAAAAATGGCCTGCAACTATATAGAAGGAGGACTCCTCCGATTCAATTAACTTTCTAGCACAAGACTCTGCCTGAGAATACTTCTGGCTCTTAAGATATAGAAAAGACAAAGCAATCCAGGGGAACAGCGAAGTAGAATCGTGCTCCAGGACCGAGAGTAATTCGTGCTCTGCCCTTTCGAATTCCCCCATGGTCGTCAGATAGCTTCCCAAGTTTATCCGGGCTGGGTCATAATTGGGATTTATCTCCAGGGCTTTACGCAGATGTTTAATACCGCTATTATAACGACCAAGGTAACCACTAATAGTCCCTAAGGCTTTATAAGCCTCAGCACAATTCGGGTCAATACTCAATGCCTTCCGAGCCTCTTGTTCGGCTTTATTCATTAGAGATTTGTCGTCGCCCAATTTCTTCTCCACCATCTGGTAATAACTGTCAGCTAAACCGGCGTATGCCAGAGCGTAATTAGGATCAACCTCCAGAGCATTCTTGAACATCTGTATAGCGGTCAGCATATCTGACTTTGTATATTTGGAATAATAATTTCTCCCCTTTAAATAATAATCATAAGCCTGCAAATCCCCCTTATACTTTTGGGTTATTTTTTCTTCCTCTTTTTCAGATAATTTTATTTTCAGAGCCGCCGCAATCTTCTTGGCAATTTCTTCCTGCAGGTCGAAGACCTCTTTTAATTCCCGGTCATATCTTTCAGCCCAGAGGTGGAAACCCTCTTTGGTATCAATCAACTGAGCTGAAATTCGGATACGATTGCCGGCTTTGCGGATACTTCCTTCCAGGACTGCATCCACATTCAGTTTTTTCCCTAATTGTGGAATGTCCACCGGTTTTCCCTTATAGGGCAAGACCGCATTCCGGGAGGCAACGCGAATGCTTTCTATCTTAGACAAATCCGTAAGAATATCTTCGGTGATACCAGCCGAGAAGTAATCACTTTCCGGTTCAGAAGACAGATTCTCAAAATATAAAACCGCCACACCCTTTTTATCTTTTTTAGGAATTTCTCTTTTTTCTTCTAACTCCCTTTTCAGTCTTTTGAGGTCAGCTAGCAAATCATCTACGTGCTGAAACCTTTCCTGTCTATCCTTGGCTAAAGTCTTTTTAACTATCCTTTGTAATTCCTCTGGAACTCCACTTTTATAGCGTGCTAACGGTTCCGGTTCTTCATTACAGATAGAATAAATTATGGCTGCTTGATGTTCTCCCTTAAATGGCAGTTGACCCGTTAATAGTTCATACAGGACCACTCCCAAAGAAAAAATATCAGAGCGCTGGTCAACTTCCTCCCCAGAAGCTTGTTCTGGTGACATATAAGACACTGTTCCCGTAGTAGTCCCCGTTTGTGTCAGTTTAGAAACACCTTTTAGCTTGGCTAAACCGAAGTCTAGAATTTTTACTAAATCATCCTTTCCTATTAAAATATTTTCAGGTTTTATATCCCGATGCACTATTCCTGACTGATGGGCTTTATTCAATCCTTCGCAGATCTGAATTGCAATATCTATGGTTTGATTAACTGGAAGTTCCCTTTCATTAATCAACTGTTTTAAAGACTTTCCCTCAATGAACTCCATAGCAATAAATGATTTTCCTTCAACTTCATCAATCTCATAAACCGTCGTAATATTGGGATGATTGATGGCCGAGGCCCCTTTGGCTTCCTGTATGAATCTGGCTTTGGAGGTAGGGTCATATAAAAGATGTTCAGGTAAAAACTTCAGAGCTACCAGGCGGTCCAACTTGGTATCCTGGGCTTTATAGACCACGCCCATCCCCCCTTCACCGATTTTTTCTAAGATTTTGTAATGAGAGATGGTTTGACCGATCATTTCTCTAACCCTAATTTCTTTAGAAGTTCTACGAACCTGGTATCTGAGCGAACACTATGAAAACTTGGATCCACATTGAAAGGTGCGTGAATCAGGAATAAAGATTTTTCCTTATAAGCCTTATAAAGCCATTCGAATCCTAAATCTATCTCTCCTAGACTAAGATATAGTCTAGCTATTACATAAGGTGAGACATATTTTTGTTTAGATAACTCGTTTAGACTCTTTAGAATTTTTTGGGCTTCAGCTTTATTACCTGACATGGCATAGACACGCCCTAATTCAGCTAAAACCAAGGTGCTATTTCCCGAGAGAGCCAGAGCCTGTTGAAGCTCACTTATAGCTTCCTGAAACATCCCCTTTTGTTCGTAAGCACCGCTAAGAGCAAGACGAGTTACAAAAAAATTTGGGTCAATTTCGAGCGTTTTCCGGTATTGTTCAATAGCCTGATCATATCGTTCAGCAAAATAGTGGATTAGCCCTAGATCCGTGTTTATGATAAGCGACAAAGGGTCTAGCTCTTGAGCTTTCTTTATTTCGGCCATGGCCTCATCTAATCTTCCAGCCCAGGATAAAGTGAGAGTATACCATAGATGTGCTGGTGCATAACCAGGGTTGAGGTCAATGGCTCTTTTGAACTCTTGCTCAGCTCCCAGCCAATCCCAATCGTAAAGAATTTTCAAATGTGCTAGTGAGGCATGTGCCTCGGCCAGAAATGGGTCAATCTGAAGTGCCTTTTGAGCGGCACTTCTTGCTTTAGACATGGTCTCATGGGGAGGAAGATAACAATAAACTTGCATCAGAATATAGGCATCCGCCAAGCCAGTGTAAGCCAGGGCGTAGTTGTGGTCTTTTTCTATAGCCTGATTAAAGTATTCGATGCCCTTTTTAAACCCCTCTTCCGTCCTTGTGTTCCAGAAATAGCGGCCCTTTAAATATAATTGATAAGCTTCCGTGTCTTCGGTATATCGACGGCTTAATTGTTGCTGCTCCCCTGTCGTAAGCTCAACCTTAAGCGCTTCTACTATCTTCTCCGCTACCTTCTCTTGAATGTCAAAAATATCATCCAGAGTACCGCTGTATTTTTCCGCCCATAAATGGGCATCCTGCACTGCGTCAATAAGCTGGGCGGTAATCCTCAAGTCGTTGCCGTATTTGCGGACACTTCCTTCTAAGACATACTGAACCTGTAGCTCTTTGGCTATCTGCTTTAACGGTTTTTTGGTCCCCTTGTAATACATAGTCGAAGTCCGGGAGATGACCTTCAAGTTTTTTATCTTGGACAGGTTCATTATTATTTCTTCGGTCAAACCGTCGCTGAAGTATTCATTCTCTTTATCCGGGCTGATATTCTCCAGCGGAAGAACTGCTATCGACTTGGGTGAAGCTGCCCCACTGGTTACCTTGAGATTTTCCTGAAACTGACGCAGGTCTCTTAAAAGTTCATCTGCATTCTCATATCTCTGGTTCACATCTTTGGCCAGGGCTTTGCCTACTATCTGCTCCAATTCAAAAGGTACCGCCGACCTCAAACTAGTCACCGGTTCAGGCTCTTCATTCAGGATGGAGTATATTACCGCCTGCTCGTACTCTCCTCGAAATGGAAGCTTTCCGGTCAGCATCTCATACAGCACTACTCCGAAAGACCAGATGTCGGTTCGATAGTCAACCTCTTTCCCCTGGGCTTGTTCAGGAGACATATAGGAAACTGTGCCGGTGGTTGTACCGGTTTGAGTCAGCCTGGAAGTTCCCTTTAGTTTGGCTAAACCAAAGTCCAAAATCTTTACTAAATCATCTTTATCTATCAAGATATTGTCAGATTTTATATCCCGGTGGACAATGCCAGCCCGATGGGCTTTATTTAACCCTTCACAGGTCTGAATTGCAATATCTATTACTTTATGGACGGGAAGCTCTTTAGCCTCAATCAAGGTTTTTAACGATTTTCCCTCGATGAGTTCCATGGCGATAAAAGATTTACCTTCTACCTCATCAATCTCATATACTGTAGTAATATTGGGATGATTGATGGCCGAGGCCCCTTTGGCTTCCTGTATAAATCGGGCTTTGGAAGTAGGGTCATATAAAAGATGTTCCGGCAAAAACTTCAGAGCCACGGTGCGGTCTAACTTGGTATCCTGTGCTTTATAGACCACACCCATCCCCCCTTCACCTAACTTCTCTAAAATTTTGTAATGAGAAACGGTTTTGCCAATCACTTCTAAAAAGTGGTTTTACTTTTTAATCTTTTTCAAATCCAACTTAATTCCCAATTCTTCCAATTGCTTTTCTTCCACTTCAGCCGGAGAGCCATCCATCAGAGATTGAGCGGCAGTGGTTTTTGGAAAAGCTATAACTTCCCGAATAGATTCAGTTCCAGTCATCAAAGCCACAATCCGGTCAAACCCCAAAGCAATTCCACCGTGCGGAGGGGCTCCATATTCCAGGGCTTCCAATAAGAAACCAAATCTTCTTTCAGCCTGAGTATCTGTCATTCCTAGGGCATTGAAGACCTTTTGCTGAATATCTCTTCTGTGATTTCTGATTCCGCCGGAGGCGATTTCACTTCCGTTTAGAACCAAATCGTATTGATTGGCTCTTATATTTCCCCAAGGGTGCTCTGGATTATCTAAGGGTATTTTAGTTTTAAATCCCTCTTCTAATTTTTCCATATCTTCGGCGAAAGGAGAAGTCACAATATTATGCATGGCGTCAAATCTTTTTTCATCCGGGTTGTATTCAAATAGAGGAAACTCCGTAATCCACAAGAAATTCCATTTATTTTTGTCGATTAGATTATATTTTCTGCCGATTTCAACCCGCAATCTCCCGATGGATTCATAGGCAGTTTTGGGTTTCCCGGCTACGATTAAGATTAAATCCCCAACTTGAGCCGAAGCTTTTTCTTTGATTATTTTTATTTCATTTTCTTTCAGATATTTGCCGATGGGTGACTTAATTTCATTTTCCAAAATGGCCATGGAAACCAATCCGCCTGCCCCCTGTTTTTTGGTAAAATCCTCTAACTCGTCAATTTCTTTTTTGCTTAGCTTGGCTCCCTGTTTGAAATTTATCCCCTTGGCTACCCCCTTATTTTTGATGGTCTCGGAAAAAATCTTCACCTCTGAATTTCTTAAGCTCTCCGTCAAATCAAAAAACTCCATTTCAAAACGGGTATCCGGTTTATCTAAGCCGAATCTCTCCAGCGACTCTTTGTATTTTAGTCTTGGAAAAGGTACAGAAAGTTTTATATTCAAAATCTTTTCCCACACAAAAGCCAACATCCCTTCTACATTTGAAAAAACATCATCTTGAGTCACAAAAGCCATCTCTATGTCAATCTGCGTATGCTCCGGTTGTCGGTCACTTCTTAAATCTTCGTCACGGAGACAACGGGCTAACTGGAAATACCGGTCAAATCCGGAAATCATCAGAATCTGCTTGAATAACTGAGGAGACTGGGGTAGAGCATAAAATTTTCCCGGATTGACCCGGGAGGGGACGATGAAATCCCGGGCACCTTCCGGCGTGGAGCGGATTAAAAGAGGGGTTTCAATTTCATAAAAACCGACTGAATCCAGATAATCTCGGACAGCTTTGGCGGCTTTATGCCTGATTTTTATGCGGTGCTGTAAAGGAGCACGTCTCAAATCTAAGTAGCGATATTTTAATCTTAGCTCTTCGGAGCAATTGGGATTGTCGCTGATTTCAAAGGGCGGAGTTTTGGATTCACTTAATACTACCAGTTTATGTCCTTCGACTTCAATTTCACCAGTGGCCAGATCTTTATTGACTGCACCAGCCGGTCTTTCCCGCACTATTCCCTGGATGCTCACTACAAATTCAGTTCGTAATCCTCCGGACTGTTTGACTGTTTCCGGGTCAGTGCTCTGGGGGTTGAAGACAACCTGGGTGATGCCATAGCGGTCCCGCAGGTCGATGAATACTAAGCCGCCATGATTGCGATAGCTGTGGACCCACCCGTTTAAAATGACTTTGGTCCCGGAGTGGTTTTTTCTTAGCTCCCCGCAGGTATGGCTTCTTTTTTGCTCTTGGAAGTTAATTAACAAACTTTTATAGAATAATTTTGGCTATTTTAAATGCTGGATTCTCTTTATTTATCCTTTTGAGCCGATTTAGTGACTCCTTGAATCCCTCTTTTTTATACACTTTTGCTTAAGTATTATAATATTAATGTCGGCAAAGTCAAGGCGGTAAATCCGCTATTGAGGGTTATAAATTCCTGGTAAAAGCTTGTTGTCAGACTTTAGACGCCCTAAATTTCTGGTAAGATTTTATTACCGTTAAAGTCAAAACAATCCCCAGCGAGTCCGCTACAAAATCATAAAATTCACTACTTCTTCCCAGTACCGTCTTCTGATAAGACTCATCTCCTAATGCATACAGAATACCTAAACTTAAAGTCAGCCACCAGACATTTCTAGTGAGGAATGTATTGGAACTGTTAGATAAAGCACGGTAGAGGAATAAAGCAAAGATAGAATACTCCAAAAAATGAAACAATTTATCCTGAAGCGGTATATGTAAGTTGGGAGGATGAAAATAGGGAATACTGGAAATGGCAAAGATTAAGATGGCATAAAAAATGGCCGGGAATTGATAGAAAAGGAATTTCCTGTAATTCATCTCCCAGTATATAATCAACTCCAAATTAAAAATCCACCAAAAAGAAAGTCCCCCGATGACTATCGGGGGACTTTCCGGCAAAAAAATAGTAACGAAACTATCTTTTTTTGCCCTTCTTCGTACCTTTTTTCTTGGTCGGCATTCTCTTTTTTCACCTCCTCTATTTTTAGAGGTTAGGATTTCTACAACTCAACTGCTATTTAAACCTATGCAACCAAGAATCTACTTAAATCTTTCTCTATTTTTCAAAACAGCAACCTTCGTAAAAGTTTTTTCGTCTGAAACAAAAATAAGATGTTAGATTTTTTTGTCAAGAACTTTTTTCAATTTAAGTGAATTTTTTTCACACTGTAAATTCTGTAATTCTTCCAATTTTAATGAAATTTTAGCAAAATTATTTACCCTCACGGCATTCTCTTAAAAAACTTAGGAAGAATTTATTCTCCAAACCTTATAATTCAACTTGACAAATCTTGCTTTTCTTTATATTTATGCACCAGTCCAGGTGGTCAATCAAAAAGTAAAGTTTTTACGTTCTAATTAAAAATTATACCTCCTGTTAATAACTATTGAGGAAAGCTTAAGGTAAAAAAACAAACCGTGGCTTATCCTAAAAGTCACGGTTTTTTGACGGATAAAAAAATGAATTACGCGATTGAAACTTTAAAACTGAATCGAACTTTTAAAATTAAAAAAGCCAAGGACAAGCCCGCGCCTTCCTTTATTACGGCCCTGGAGGAGGTCAACCTGACCCTTAACAAAGGTGAGCTATTCGGGCTTCTGGGCCCCAACGGCGCCGGCAAGACTACCTTGATTAAAATTTTGTGTACTTTACTTTTGCCCACTTCTGGAACTGCACTGGTGGACGGAATCGACGTGGTAAAAAATCCGGCTTTGGTGCGCCGAAGGATTAATATGGTTTCGGGAGGGGAGCATTCCGGTTACGGAATTTTGAATGTCCGGGAAAACCTGTGGATGTTTTCTCAATTTTACGGTGTCCCTAAAAAAATCGCGTACGAAAGAATCGATACCTTGCTTAAACTTTTCGGCCTGGAGGAATTTGCCAGAACCAGAATCGGAAAGCTTTCCACCGGGATGAGACAGAAGATGAACGTGATCAGGGGATTTGTGAGCGACCCGGAGATTTTATTTTTTGACGAACCCACCCTCGGGCTGGATGTGCAGATTGCGCGTGAGGTCCGGAAATATATTCTGAATTGGGTTAAAAATAATTCTAAAAAAACGGTGCTTCTGACCACCCATTACATGGCCGAAGCCGATGAGCTGTGCGACCGGATTGCTATCATAGACCATGGGAAAGTAATCGCCTGCGATACCCCTTCCAATTTGAAAAGACTTTTGAGGAAGGAAACTATCGTGCATATTGAAATAAATCTCACCGATGAAAATTTTGAGCATTTCTCTCGGCTGCCGGGGGTAAAAACATTTGCTCTGGAGCATAAACATAATATTGGAAGAACCGAACTGAAATTTATTCTGGAAAACGACTCGGCTATTTCTCAGGTGACCCAAGCTTTGAGCAGCAACGGTTCCAAAATTATTTCCTTGAGTAAAACCGACCCCTCTTTGGAGGATGTCTTTGTGGCTTTGGTGGGAAGGAGCCTGGAAAGTGAAAACTGATTTAAAAACCAATCTGAAATCAATCTGGGCCCGGGCTTATGTCCGCATTGTGGGGGCTAACCGGGAGCCCTCCTGGATTTTGTCCGAGACGGTTCTGCCTCTTTTGAACACAGCTGCTTTTGTTTATGTCTATAAGGCCTTGAATGCCCCGGAAGAATATATCGGGTTTGTTATTTTGGGTGGTGCTATGACTGCATATTGGATGAATGTCTTATGGTCCATGGCTTCTCAATTCTACTGGGAAAAAGAGATGGGAAATCTGGAATTGTACTTGATTGCCCCTATTTCCAGAATGTCGATTCTTTTGGGGATGGCTATCGGTGGGATTTTTTACGCTACTTTGCGGGCTTTGGTGGTTTTTATTTTCGGAAGTTTGCTGTTTCAGGTTAATTTTATTATCAGCGGTGTCTGGGAACTTTTTTTAATTTTCATCCTGACCATGATTGCCCTGTATGGGATGGGGATGTTTTTTGCGTCCATGTTTATGCTGTGGGGTCGGGAGGCCTGGCACACTTCTAATCTGTTTCAGGAGCCGATTTATCTTCTGGGTGGATTTTTTTTCCCGGTTAAAACTTTGGGGTACACAGTGGCTATGTTTGCCTCTGCCATTCCGATTAGTCTGGGGTTGGACGGGATGAGGCAGCTTTCTTTTAAAGCCGGTAAAACCCTGGGTTTTTTGGATGTGAAGATTGAAATTTTATTGCTTTTGGGTTTATCTATTTTTTATATCTGGATATCTCATTATGCTCTTTTGTTTATGGAAAACTTGGGGAAAAAACAGGGACGCTTAACTTTGAAGTGGCAATAGTATGAATCAGAATTTTTCTGCTCACACGAAAACTTTGAAACTGGCTTCCTGGCTGGGCTGGAAGATGGAATCCAACTGGGCTGACTGGTGGATTTTTGCGGTTTATTCGGTGGTCCGGCCTCTGGCTTCTTCCATGATTTTAGTGGTAATGTACTGGGTGATAGCTAAATCCGGAAATAACCCGGCCATGGCTGGGTATAACCTAACCTTCATGTATTTGGGAAACGCTTTTTTTATGTTCGTGGGGAATGTTCTGTATGGAGTGGCCTGGACTATTCATGAAGACCGGGAGCATTATCAGATGCTGAAATATATTTTTATCTCCCCGGCTAAAATGTATTTTTATCTTTTCGGAAGAGGCACCGCCAAATTATTTATTACGGTTTTTGCAGTGATTGCCACCATTGCTTTTGGAATGTTGGTTTTAAAAATACAAATCGATTTGGCCACGGTAAATTATCCTATGCTGGTATTGGTTACGGGCATCGGACTTTTGGGGATTGCGGCTCTGGGTGTGATTTTGGCGGCGGTCTCCATGGTAACCGCCCATCACAGTTTTTATCTGACCGAAGGAGTAGCCGGTTTATTCTTCTTGGTCAGCGGGGCGATTTTTCCCATCGAGGTTTTACCGGGCTGGCTGCAAAAAATCTCCTTGATCAATCCTTTAACCTACTGGATTGAGCTGGCCCGCAGATATATCACCGGTGAAAGGATGTGTCAGGTTTTATCCGGTATAAGTAATTGGGAGTTATTTTTCATCTTAACTCTTTCAACTTTGATTCTGGTTTATTTATCAGTTATAATTTATCGCTTCTTCGAACATGTGGCAGTTCAGAGGGGTTTGATAGACCGCCTGACCAATTTTTAGAATTAGAGGAGTAGAGTCTACCTGTAGATTTACCTAAATTTCCATTAGCTAATCTCTAAAAAAGTTATTATGGAAGGGAAAAAAGTCGGAATCAGGGCTCTGGAGAAAAAGGATTTGGACCACCAGATGCAGTGGGTGAATGACCCGGAGATAACCAAAAATTTGTCCTCGTTTTTTCTGTATCCCACCAGCAAAGAGCAGGAAGAAAAATGGCTGGAGGATATCCACAATTTTAATTCTACCGATAAAATTTTTGCTTTTGAAACTAAAGAGGGAGTGTATCTGGGAAATATCGGTCTGCATAGAATCAACTGGAAAGACCGCCACGCCGAACTGGCCATTGCCATTGGTAAAAAAGAGGATTGGGATAAGGGTTACGGCACAGATGCTACTTTGACTTTGCTGGATTTTGCTTTTAACCGGATGAATCTGCATAGAATTTATTTGAGAGTGTGGGATTTTAACCAGAGAGCCATTAAATCTTATGAAAAGTGCGGCTTTAAAAAAGAAGGCATATTACGAGAGGGGCATTTTGAGGATGGGAAATACCATGATGTGATTATGATGGGGATTTTGAAAGAGGAATTTAATAGTAAGCCCGGCTGATTATCAATTCTGTTCCGTCAGGAGCTACTCCTGTTCACAGGGGAAAAATTATACTGCCATCAGGAGAACGTGCTCTAATTCTTCAAAAGTCGAAGGATGTAACTCCTCAAAAGTTTTTTGTGGGACCTTTAAATATCTCCATTGAACCCCGGTTAAATCTGTAGCATTCAAACACCAATTTTCTGCTGCTCGATCCTTATCCTTAACCCCAATATCTTCTCTTCCTTTTGTTTCTATCACAAAATGGGTTCCATTCTTCAATCTAGCCACAAAGTCTGGAAAATAGTTTCTTAGATTCACCTGGGTATCAGTATATTCAATGGAAAAACCGAACTGCTCTGGTAGCTTTGCAAATGCCTCTACATCCTCAGCAGACTCTAAGAATTTGGCAAATTTTAATTCAAATTCATTGTCACAGGCTACTAAATTAAAAATACTTTTTTTAGCTTCAAATACCAACCGTGAGTACGGGAATGGTGGGGTTATAGAAAGGAGACGTTGTGGAGTCAGCAGTTCCGGTTTTTTCTCCTCCACCACTACATCTCTTAAAGCTCGTTCAAATTCCTTTGTGACAATATAACCAGCTAAATTAGTGCTCATGGCTTTCACGGTCAAAGGGTCGTCCAAATTTACCTCTCTGCCAAAAGCTTTCATCTCAAAAAACTCTTTAATCTTGGGAACTAAAACTGCAAACTGAGATGGTAGCTTAATGTTACCAGCTATGCGTCTTGCATAATAACCGATTACCTCTTGTGCTGTCTGTACGGGTGGAATTTTATATTCTCTTTCAAAGAGTTTCTCATCGGTGAATATATCTCTTCCTTCATATATAAAAGTTTTGGGGAGGATCTCGTCTGCCTTTAAGGGCAAAGGGTTTACGTTAAAATCCAGTACATTTATACCTGCAATCTCTTCGGCTAATGATTTTTTCCTGACAAGCATGGGTGTTAATTCAGGCATTCCAATATCTTTTTCTATTTTATCCTGTACCGGGAGGATGGTTAAAATTTGGAGTTTGTCCTTACCAACCTCAAAAGTTTCCAGCTTAAGCCCTTCCAGTTTTTCCAAGTCTTCAACAAAGTCGAGGAATGCCTTGTTACCAATGACGTCAACATGCTCTATATAGCCGACAGCAGTATCTTTAAACATTTTTCGTAATCCACGGCCTATGGTTTGTTCCGGCAATATATTGGCTTTTGCAGTGTAAGGTCGCAGACCCACAACAACAGTTACATTTTGCACATCCCATCCCTCTCTCAACATCAAAACACTAACAATGGCGTTCACTGTGGACTTTTCCTCATCAACTTCCCTTGCAATTTGGCGTGCCTCTTCTAAATCTTTTCTAGACACCTCGCCAGAACTGTCCGTATGTATTATTAAAGTCTTTTTACCAGCGAATTCATCTGAATATTTTTTTCGTAACCAATCACCGATGTGGTCAGCTTCATCAGTATTATTCATCATTATGAACAGTATGGGTCTTTTATTAAGCGGTGACAGTTGATCCCTATATTCTCGCCAGCGTTCAACTCCTGCAGTGAGAAAGCCGGCATATTTTACCTCCGCCAAGTTTGACCGAGCTTCTTCAAGTTTTGAGATTCCCTTTATTGGTGTCTTAACTATGTTGTCAATAATTGCTTGCTTCAAAGGATAGTCAAATATGCTCCACGCAAAAAGCCCTCCCTTGGAGTATCGTGGGGTAGCGGAAAAATCCAGCTGAGAAGCCAAAGGTCTTCGAGAGTGTAACTTTCTGATTACTTTATTCCACTCGTTATCCTCATCATGAGTATGGTGCCCTTCGTCGTTAACCACCAGGACTATGCCTTCCCGCTTAGCTATTCTATCATTGAAGTCAGTCAGCTCAATTTTTTGTGTCTGCGGTTTGGGACCTAACAGGGCTGTGAGCTGTTCAGGTTCATTGGAGTTAGAGATATCTAATCTTTCGTAAAATTGCTGGACATTAGTCAGAAATAATACCCCTTCACTATGAGCCCTTTCACTATCTCCACGCATATAGCATTCCATATCCCAGAACATTTCAAAATGCTTGGGAAACATGGGGTCTGAGCGAAAAATGGGACGACCTCCGAAATCTGTCCTGAGTCTTTCAAAAACAATTACGTTTGGAGCAATGATTAGAAAAGTTTTAGCGTACTCTTTATCATTTTCTCGAACAGCGTTAAAATAATGCCAGACCACTGCCAAGGCCATTACTTTGGTTTTTCCGCTGCCCGTAGCCATTTTGATGCAGTAGCGGGGAAACTCGTCATAGGGAGGTAATCGAAGATTCTTGGTTTCATAGGCAAACTTTTCCAGTAATGCTTTACGGGAACGTACTTTTTCAACTTCATAAATATAAATCAAAGTTTCGATGGCTTCCTGTTGAGCGTCATGATATTTGAAAGTTCGTCCATTTGGAAGGCGATGGTCGGTATAAAACCAGTAGTTCAAAAGCTCTCGAGTCGTATCTGTTATGCCTTTATAGCTATTGTTAGCCTTCCAGGATTTGACAGCGTTTCTTAGCGCAGGAACACAGGCGGCCGTTTTTAGATATTCCTGAATATCAAACATCCCCGTCTGCTTGGGGCTGACTTTGGTTTTTGGCATTATTTGATGTCCACGTTGATTGCTTTGGTAGTATCGTTGCCCAAAATATCTATAACTTTTACCACAATTGTATACTTCCCTTTGTCAGGGTAAGTGTATGAAGTCGAAAGCTCTATCTTTGGATTTTTCTTGGTTCTGTAACTTTGCCATTGGTTGTGAAAAGTATCGTCTTTGTAATCCCAGTCCACAGCCCAGTAGTCAATCCACTGGGACCAGTGAGTAATGGCTTTTTGCACCTCTTCCGGGACGTCATCCGGTGGAATAACAAAGTCATTCAAGCTAACCTCAACTTTTTTGCCGGCAGTTTTGATTTTTACATCCAATGCCGCTAGCTCAAAGAATTTGACATCACCCGCATCAACTGCCCTTTTGTCCAACACTTCTCGAGGGATTTTCTTGAATTTGATATCTACTTTGCTTGCTGCTGCCTGCTGTTTGGCTGTCTCGTTTATATCAAAAGCAAATTCCCAACCAAGGACATCCACACCATTGTACCTGACCTCTCCGACTTTGTCAGTTGGCTTTCCCACTGATTTCCAGAATTCTTGTATGATTGATTTGACATCTCCCAATGCCACCGGTGAATCAACCGCACCTACGTGAACCATTCGTCCTGCCTTGAAACCGTGGAGCCAGACATATCCGTTGACCTGCTCTGCCTGATAAAGTTTTATTATGAAATTTCTGTAATCTCTTTCCTGTAAATTGCGATTCTCGTGGTTGGAAAATTCTGCTCCTTGCCATACTTGGCGCTCATACTTTCCAAGGTTCTGTACAATAAAGGGTTTGAGATTTGGAATCTGTAGAAGGCGTTTGCGGGTGACGTGAATAGCAAAGCGACTTAAATCACAAGCTATCCATCTCCGATTAAGCTTCTCAGAAGCCGCGGCTGTAGTGCCAGAGCCCACAAAACAATCCATCACCAAATCTTCTTTATCTGTCGCTGCTTTGATTATACGCTCTAATAGGGCTTCCGGCTTTTGCGTTGGATATCCGATTCGTTCACCACTCATCGCATTAAGCATGTTTATGTCCGTCCATATATTTTCTACAGGTCTTCCTTTTAAATTGTGGATATATTGCTTAAACTCCGGGTACTTTGATTCTTTTGAGAATCTGACCTTACCCTCTGCCTTCAATTTGGATAATCGCTCTTCGGAATAAGTCGCCATGACCTGCCATCTGTATTTGCCGTATTCATCTTCGTATTTAAATCTTTCCAGATATTCTGGTTCATACTCTCCATATTGAATATTGAATTTGTAATTGATTGATTTGTAATAAGTAAAAATCGAGTCATTATTAACAGAAAAGCTTTTAGTGATTGCTTTGACAGTGTTGGTTCTTCTCTTCCAAATTATTTCATTTAAGAAGTTTTCGTATCCGAACACATCATCTAATATCCCCTTTGCATAATGAGCCATTCGCCAGTCTAAATGCACATAGATGCTTCCGTCTTCTGAAAGTAATTCACGCAGAAGCACTACAGTCTCATAAAACCACTGCAAATATGAGTCAAGTCCTCCACCCCAAATATCTCTGTAAGCTTTCTGCTCTATAATGCTAGCTTCTTTTGTAAATTGCGAAGTTTCATCTTCTTCGCTGTCCGGATTATCTGGTATAATCGCTGTAAATGAAAAATCTGCACCAGTATCAAATGGAGGGTCTATATAAATCAGATTTACTTTCCCAGCAAACTCCGGCAAAAGACTCGGCAAAACATATTTTTTATCCCCCCAAATCAGCCGGTTCCGCCATTCCGTAGGCTTACCCGAAGCAAACATATCCAGAGTCCGCTTTCTGTCCTCCGCACTCTCATTCACCGTCTCAATAGTCTGAAACGGCAAAGCAATCCGCACAGGAGCGACCTTTTTGCCGTCTTTATATTTCCCTTCCCAGATAAGTTCAGTCATATTAAAAAAATATAGCGTAGCAGTAAGAATAAGTCAATAATCTTCTTAATTAGTAAATGTGTCGGGAGTAGCTCCCGACACAACATCGTGCCATAAAATAAAAAGCGGAAAAGTTTTTTCTCTTCTCCGCTTTTGTTATCAAGCCAAAACTTTCTTAATTCAAATAAGCCCTCAATGCTTTACTCCGCGAAGCATGCCTCAATCTCCGAATAGCTTTTTCTTTGATTTGACGCACTCTTTCGCGGGTTAAATTGAAGCGAACTCCGATCTCTTCTAAAGTCAAAGCTTTTTCATGATTCAAACCAAAATACAAACCCAGCACTTCCGCTTCTCGAGCTGACAGAGTATCCAGCGCCTTCTCAATCTCAATTTTCAAAGATTCAGATAAAAGCGCTTCATCCGGAGCCGGCTGAAACTGGTCTTCTAAAACATCAATCAAGCTGTTGTCTTCGGAAACCGAAAAAGGGGAATCTAAAGACAGGTGTGTAGTGGAAATTTTCAAAGTGTCCGAGACTTCTAAGGAAGTCAGAGCTAACTCTTTGGCAATCTCATCGGCTGAGGGCTCTCTGCCAAACACTTGCTGTAAAGAATTAGAGATTTTTCCAATCTTATGTAAAGTTCCGACCCGGTTTAAAGGTAATCTTACGATGCGAGACTGCTCTGCCAATGCCTGTAAAATGGCTTGTCTGATCCACCACACCGCATAAGAGATGAATTTAAACCCACGGGTCTCATCAAATCTTTTGGCCGCTTTGATTAAACCAATATTTCCTTCATTAATTAAATCAGCCAATGACAACCCTTGATTTTGATACTGCTTCGCCACGCTGACTACAAAACGCAAGTTGGCTTTGGTCAACTTATCTAAAGCAGTTTGGTCCCCCAGACGAATTTTTTGGGCTAAGAAAACTTCTTCGGCGGCTGTAATTAATGGAGTCTGACCAATCTCCTTTAAATAAAGGTCCAGAGACCTTTCCTCCCCCCTATATTTCTTGAACGGTTTGCTCAACTTCCTCTCCCTCCTGACTCTTATTCCGGTTTAATGGCTAAAAATACTGTGTTTCCCGGCTCTCCGCGGCTTACCACAAAGGAAATCGCTTTTTCTCTTTTTTTCAAAGGATTGATAATCTTTTTGTATTCTTCAGTGTTGCTCACTTTTTTCCCGTCCACTTTCATTATAATATCTCCCATTTGAATCCCTTTTTCATCAGCTGGGGTACCGGATTCCAGGTTGGTTACTATCACACCAATTCGGAATTTGACCCCGTAATATTCAGCTAAATCCTTAGTAGCCGTAGCCACACTCACCCCCAGCCAGCTTTCTTCTTCTTCGGATTCTCCCTCCGGAACCTGGGAAACTGTAATAGGTCTTTCTTTTAACTGGGTTTGCAGGGTTAAGCTTTTCCCGTCGCGCAGCACTTCCAGGTTGACTTTACTGCCGGGAGAGGCTTCTGCCACCATAAATCTGAATTGGTCGGCGCCAGTCACCTTATTCCCGTTAAATTTTAATATTACATCCCCCTCTTTTAAACCGGCTTTGTCAGCCGGAGTGTTCCCTTCCACCCTTTGCACTAAGACACCTTCGGTTGAGGTTAGATTCAGCGATTCGGCTAAATCGTTGTCAATATCTGCCGGGCTAATCCCCAGATATCCCCGGGCTACCTTTCCTTTACCCATCAGGTCCGGAAGGATTTGCTTGACTGTATTAATAGGAATAGCAAAACCTATGCCGATGTTCCCACCGGAAGGGCTGGTAATAGCGGCGTTTATGCCGATTACTTCCCCTTTAATATTGACCAAAGGACCACCGGAATTTCCCGGGTTAATGGAAGCGTCGGTTTGAATATAGTTTTGAAAAGCCGGTGTGTCACCTTCCCCGAAGTATAATCCTTTGCGCCCTTTGGCACTGATGACACCCACTGTAACAGTGCGGTCTAAGCCGTATTGAGGAAAAGGATTGCCTATGGCTACCGACCATTCTCCCACCCGAAGTTCATCTGAGTCACCGAATTCTACCGCTGGCAGATCCTTCTTGGGAGTTATTTTTAAAACTGCCACATCCGTTTCTCTATCTCGGCCCACAACTTCTGCCTTGTATTCAGAGCCATCCGCCAGTTTAACCGTTATTTTTTCAGCTACTTTTCCGTCTCCCCCCCGGGAAATAACATGATTACAGGTTAAGATATAGCCATCTTTTCTAAAGATGTATCCGGAGCCCAGACTTTTGCTCTCAAATTTTCGAGGTGTCTTAGGAGAAGGGTAGCCGAAAAATCGTCTGAAAAAATCGTCGTCGAAGGGAAAATATCGGTCCTGATTATCCCTTTCTTCCTGTCTTTTGGCGCTGATGTTAACCACGGACGGACTGACATTTTCTGCTACCGCTACAAAGGGGCTGCCGTTTTCATAAAACATGGCAGATTTACCCAAGGGGCTAGCAGTATTTTGAGCTTTGGAGGCCGCAGAAAAGTCTAAGTTGGAGGCAATGATTATCCCCATTAAAGTGAAGATGAAAAAGATAAACCCCCAACTGAATAACTTCTTTACGGTAAAAGACTTAAACATTTTAAACCTCCTTAAAAATATTTTTTAGGTTAGGATATATTTCGGGCAGGCAACTAATTGAATATTCGGTAATTCGAATTAAAAACGTTTTTCTTGGCTTCATCTAGACTTAATTATACGAAATTTTGCTCATTTTGTTAGCGAATCTTACAAAAATTTGTTATATTTAAATCTCAAGATACGGGGTTCTTTAACATATGCTTCAAATGATTAGACCAGGTTTCAAGAAAATGGTTTAAAATAATTCGAAGCGAGCCGTTGCAAATAAACTAAAGAGAAAAAGCGTTACTAATTAAGGGAAAAACAACTGTTGCCGAAATAAACTTTAATGGCTTAAGCCATGGTGTCCCTCGTTTCTCTCGGGATGCCCTAGGCGTAACCAAAAGAGGAACCATGTTAAAAAAATCATTTATTTTAATTTCAGCATTCTTTATATTGCTCAGCTTCTCGACTTTACAAGGCAAAAGCAAACCGGCCGAGGTGTTACAGCTTTTTGAGGACCTGCAGCAGGTCATTATTTCTATTTCTAAATCCATTCAACCGGCGGTAGTGCATATTGAAGTCGTGCATAAAATTAACGATTTGAAATACAAATCCCTGGCCAGCGGACTCATCATTGATGACAAGGGCTACATTTTGACCAACGAACATGTGGTAGATAAAGCCATATCAGTGGTGGTAACTTTGGCCAGTAAATTAGAATATCCGGCCCAGGTTATCGGAGCTGATAAGCAGACCGATTTGGCACTTTTGAAAATTGAGCCCAAAGAAAAACTGCGGGTAGCCCAGATGGGGAACTCTGAGCAAGTGGAAGTGGGGGAATGGGTGATAGCAGTGGGAAACCCTTATGGGTTTGACCGAACTGTTTCCTTCGGAATTGTGAGTGGTAAAGGCCGGGTTTTACATAATTTACCTATGGAAACCCCCTTGATTAATGATTTTATCCAGACCGATGCAGCCATTGACCCCGGTTCTTCCGGAGGTCCTCTGGTAAATTTAAAGGGGGAAGTGATCGGGATTAATTCTATTGGATTTGGCAGGGCTCAGGGTTTCACCATACCCATCAATATGGCCAAGGAGGTAAAAGATAAACTTTTGGCTTCCGGAAAAATTAATCGAGGTTGGTTGGGAGTGGTGTTACAGCCCCTGAATCGAGACTATGCTTCTTATTACAACACCCCTGAATTACAAGGGGTTATTATCAGTGATATACTCCCCAATTCACCGGCTGCTAAAGCAGAACTTTCCCCTGGGGATATAATATTAGAATACAATCACCAAAAAGTGGCTGCTGAAAAAGGGGAGGACTTAAACCGCTTCTCTTTGATGGTCTCCCAAACTCCTCTGGGACAGGAAGTCCCTATCAAGATTTTGAGAGATAATCAAGTCCAGGAGATTAAAGTCAACATTACTGAACAGCCCAAAGTGGATGCGGAAGAATATGAATCCGGATTAGGCTTTACGGTGAAAGAAATTACTGAAAACATCTTTAGACAAAGAATGCTGGATGATAAAGAAGGGGTTTTGGTCTCTTTTGTGGATGTGGCTGGACCGGCCAGTCAGGGCGAACTGGATGAAGGGGATATCATTATAAAGGTGGATGCCCTGCCAATCAAGACTTTAGAGGATTTCAAGAAAGCCGTTTCGACGGTTAAAGAGAAAAAACATATCATGCTGGTGATAAAGCGAGGAAAAGCCCAGAGGTTTATATTGATTTCACCGGAAGTGAAAACAGAAAAGGCAGAAAAAACTTCCGAATAATTATTTCTTTTCTATAAGATAAAGCTTGCTGTCCATTTCTCTCAGGTGAACTGCTATCCCCTGACTTAATTCTTTGACTTTGGTTTTAATTATCTCGTCTGTGAAAAGCTCTTGAAGTTGAACTTTTCCCCCTTTTATTCCCAATTTTTTACAATTTAAACTTAAAATTACCGGCTGGGCGCTGTCATTACTCTGCCAAAAACTCCCTCTGGGATTGAATAGATAGATTAGAGTGCTTTTATTTACTTTTTGGGCCACCACCTCAATTTGGGAGTCGCTGGTTTGGGCTATGGGGTAAATTCTGAATTCCTGGAAAAGTTTTTCTAAAAATAAAAGTTTGGTGGGATTTAAGTCAGTAGAAAGGTCAAAGGTAAAAAACAGAATTTTTCCCTTACCATAAGAACAGGATACTCCCACGCACTTCCGCTTCTGCCAGGCGATTTCTTTACTCTTACTGCCGCTTCTTTTGATGTCGGCAAAAATATATGTCTTAAATTTTTCACCACTGTCGGTTTCGATTTCATCAATTCTGGCCGAAAATTTGGTTTTAATCTTCAGGGCTTTGAAAAGCAGATTTGATTTCCTGAAATTCAAATCCCATTCCGGCATCAGACCGAAGCAAATTACAGTTTTGCCGGAGCGGGCGAATGCTAAAATATTTTCCTGGGCGGTCTGGTCCATGAATTGAGCAGAGGGAATTAACAGCAGTTTACTGTCGGCTAAACTCTCTTTGGAATTTAAGTCCGGTACCCGGTAATCCAGTTTTAAGTAGCTTAAATCCTGGCTCAAGCCGGCCCAACTTTTTTCGAATAACTCAGAAATATAAGGGAAGGGCTTGTCGGATTTCAGGGCTAAATAATCGGCATAAGGTTTGTAATAGGTCAGACCCACTTCTGCTAAGCTCTGCAAACTGTGAATGGGAATCCGTTCTAAAATTGTATTAAATCTGTGCAGAACTTCATAATTGGGTTTGATGGAGCCATCCTGGGCTAAGGCGGCGTCATGCCAGTATTGTCTTTCCACAAACATATAATGGTCAAATCCCTTTATGCCGCAAGCCAAAGACAAGTTCAGCATAAACTTGGTCATCCGGGGGGTGCTGGGGAAATATTTTTCTCTTTCGTGAGGGGAGGCGGAATAAAATCCGCAATAAGAATTAGCCAGCCAGGGAAATTTCAGATTGGCAGACCAAAAACGCAAATTTCTGGCTAAAGCGTAATAATCGGAATTCCAGAAGGCCTCTCCTGAAGTAAAAATCTGCTCTTTATCTAAGATTTGTTTATCTAGACCGTAACCGGGTCCGTTTTTCAAAGCTAAGTTGGTGTAAAACAAACACTGGATTTCAGCCGAAGTGAAGCCGTCTTTTAACTCTTTGATATATTGTGCTAAATGGTTTTCTTTAAAGGCAATCCAGTCCCAGTATCTTATTAAATCTTCCAAGTGTTTATATTTGAAATTTTGGGGGGCCTTGACATCCTCGAAATGTTTGTATTTTTCTTTGTAGGTTTTGCTTAAATGTTTTATATCCGCATATTTATTTTTTAAAAACTCCGGATAAAGATTGCTGGTTATCTGAGGGTTGTAATCCAGTTTGAACAGGTCGTAATCTTTCCAGGAGAGTAAATTTTCCAGCTGGATTAGAAAAACCGGTCCTTTGGGATAGATGTAATTTCTTAATACCTCGGTCAGACTATTCAAATATCTTTTAATCTGGATTTTAAATTTGGGATGGTGATAGCAGGGAACGTAGCCTAAATTTACTCCGCTGGGACTGGGAATAGCCACATTTTCTCCCTGAGGGGTTTTGGCTAAAAGTTCAGGGTTGGTGAATAGATAATTGGGGTAACCACCGTTTTCCCATTCGGAATCGATGTAGGGCCCTATCTTCAGAATTACTTTCAATCCGAATTCCCGGGATAATTCCAAAAAGACCACCAAGTCTTTGGAGGAGTCGGTCTGGCCTAAGAAATCAAAGGTGCCGGGTGCTACTTCATGTAAATTCCAAGGAACGCAGGTGGAGATAATTTTAAAACCGGCTTTGCGGATTCTTTCAAAGCAGACTGACCAGTATTTTTTATTGGTTCGGAAGTAATGGATTTCGGCGGCAGAGAGGTGATATTCTTCTTTGCCGATGACAAATTTATGGTTGGAAACGGTTAAAACCGTTTTTCCTCTTTGGTTTATGATACCGGCGAAGATTTCTTTGTCCACTTAATTTGGTCTTTGGCGTTAGTTTGTGAATGGTCAAACATAGTCAATTATGGTTCTTATGTTTGACCATAATTGACTAATGAATATCCCATATTTTACATCAAAATTGGAAAATGTCAACAAAAATTGTGAAAAATGGCACAAGTAAATTCTATTGTTGATATAAGACATTATACAATAATAAGTTAAGTAAGATGGCAATTTGGAGTTTCAGAATAAAATGGGAAATAAACGTAACTTGAAGGTCAGCAATATGTTATCCCAACAAAAAAGCCCTAGGCAAATAATTGAAAATGGGCTTCAAATCTTATAAGTTCAATCAAAGTAACTACTTAAGCAGTATCATTCGCTTGGCTTCCGTAAAACTTCCTGCTTTGAGCAGGTATAAATATATCCCGCTGGCTACTGCCTTACCACTACTATCCTTCCCATCCCAAACCACTCTTTTATACCCGGCTGAAACTCTTTCATCAACTAAATCTCTTACTTTTTGACCCAAGGTATTGAATATCTCAATTTTCACATTGCTGGTTTTGGGTAGAGCAAAAGTAATCACTGTTTCATTGTTGAAAGGATTCGGATAGTTCTGAGATAGCTGAAATGTAGTTGGTCTTCCAGTTGGATGACCACGATTATCATTTCTTACATCTAAATTGCCCGGAGGGTTATAGTATGGAATAATATCTGTGGCCTGGTCATCGGTAAAAGATAACCTGCTGCCGCTGGGCCATGTGAAGGTATCAATCGGATTATAGATGGCTGGGTCCCAGCTGGGTCCGGTGGTAAAGTACAGCACAAAGAAAGTATCCACGGGTCCATCACCAGCCCTCAAGGAGTCGGTCCAGATTGCAAACATTGTTATAGCTCCCCCTGGTATCCCGTTGACCGTGCTATCGGACCTATTTATTACGGTGTCCTTAATAAGTGGGCTGCCCAAATCGGGGTGAAACCGGAACGAATCCAGCATCACGTCCGTTTGGTTGGTCTTATATTTTATCGGTATCTTTAACCCGGAAAGAGGTTCGTCATGGTAACCCCAGACAAACGTAGTATGCGAGGTATTTGGTTGCAAACGCCCGTTAACCCTATCTACATAAAGAGTATCTCTAATTCCCGGGTCTTGAGCAAAAAGTGAGCTTTTAGTGAATAAAGCAAATATGAAAACAAGTAGAAAATAAAGTTTAAGTTTCATAGATTCTACTTTAACAAAGTCATTTTCTTCACATCCGCAAAATTATCTACTTTAACCCTGTAAAAATAGACTCCACTTGCAACGGGAACACCCCCATATCCTTCCCATCCCAGACCACTCTCTTATATCCAGCGGATACCTCCTCATCCACTAAATCTCTAACCTTTTGCCCTAAGACATTAAATATCTCAATTTTTACATTGCCGGAACGGGGAAGAGCAAAAGTAATCACTGTTTCGGTATTGAAAGGATTAGGATAGTTTTGTGATAGGTGAAGTGTAGTCGGTTTTACGGTTGAATGACCTCGGTTATCTTCTCGAACATCTAAATTTCCCGGAGGGTCATAAATGGGAATAATATCGGCGGCTTGGTCGTCGGTAAAAGATAATCCGGCACCGCTTGGCAACCTAAACGTATCAATGGGATTGTGGATAGCTGGGTCCCAACTGGGTCCGGTGGTAAAGTACAGCACGAAGAAAGTATCCACGGGTCCATCACCTGCCCTCAAGGAGTCGGTCCAGACAGCAAACATTACTACACTTCCGCGGGGAGTCCCAATGACCGTAGTATCAGACCTATTTATTATAGTGTCCTTAATAAGTGGGCTGCCCAAATCGGTGTGATAACGGAACGAATCCAGCATAACGTCCGTTTGGTTGGTCTTATATTTTATTGGAATCTTTAATCCGCTAAGGGGTTCGTCATGGTAACCCCACACATACGTAGTATGCGAGGTATTGGGTTGCAAACGCCCGTTAACCCTATCTACATAAAGAGTATCTCTATTTCCTGGGTCTTGGGCAAAAAGTGAGCTACTTGAACAAAACAAAACTCCGACAACAACAACCGAAGAAATACAAATCAACTTCTTCATACAAATACCACTCCTTTAAAATCTTACTACCGACAAACTCCCTTAAAACAATACGTAGGTTACAACCAGTATCACTTAATCAAACTCATCTTTTTAATATCCGAAAAATCCCCGGCTTTTATTCTATAAAAATAAATGCCGGTAGCCGCTTTGTTTCCTTTAGCATTCTTCCCATCCCAAGAAATTTTATGATAACCAGCCGGAAGCTGGGCATTGATTAGAGTTTTAACATTCTGTCCCAAAATATTAAAAACATCAATCTTCACCGGGCTGGGTTGCGACAAACCAAATGATATCACAGTTTCAGAATTAAAAGGATTAGGAAGGTTATTGGATAAAAAGAAATTCGGCGGAACTTTAGGGCCTCCCTTTTGGCCGGCCTGCCAGAACTCCAGGCATTCTTTTCCAAAACTTAAGCTGGAGCCGATGTGAGGCATTATATCGTTAACTATCACATCCGTAAAAGATAATCCCTGGCCTGATTCCAGACGAAACGTATCCAAAGAACTGGTGATAGATGGATCCCAGGTTGGACCGGGGGTAAAATACAGGGTAAATAAAGTATCCTTTCCCGGCGGAAGGGAATCGAACCAGATGGCAAAAACCGTCACGGTTCCGTTTTCCCGGTCAATTACGGTATCTTTGATATCCGCTTCCAACATGGTGGAATGGAATTTGACCGAATCCAAGATTATATCTTTCTGAGCAGTCTTATATCTGAAAGGAACCGCAAACCCGCTCAAAGGCTCATCATGATACCCGGCTACCGTAAAATTGCAATCTGTGGGATAAATAAAAAGAGTGTCTTTTTTACCCGGGTCTGTGGCGTAGCCGGTCTGATTTTGCAGCAACAAAAACAAAATCAAGCATCTTAAAACTACCGCTGATCGTCGATATCTATAACTCAAATTCATAATTAAATATAATACATTTTAACCCAATGGCTACGCCATGGTGTCCCTCAACGGGATCCCGTAGGGGTAACCAAAAGAAAACCCCCTTCTGACCTCGAAGGGGGTTTTAAGGTCAACTGACCTTTTATTTCAGCAAAGTCATCTTCATTACTTCCACAAATCCTTCGGTGCGGAGTTTATAGAAGTAGACACCGCTGGCAACCGTTTTACCGGTGTTGTCTTTTCCATCCCAAACTACTCTCTTGTAACCGGCGGTAACTTTTTCATCCACTAGGTCTTTGACTTTTTGACCCAGGATGTTGTAAATCTCTAACTTGACATGACCGGCTTTGGGCATGGCAAAAGAGATTACCGTCTCGGCGTTGAAGGGGTTGGGATAGTTTTGAGATAAATTAAAGGCCTTGGGAATTCCGCTTGCTTGGCTGGGGTCATCTCTGACATCCAGGTTACCTGGTGGAAGGTAGTGCGGAGTAATATCATTAGCCGCATCATCGGTATAAGATACACCCTGACCGCTGATTAAACGGAAGGTGTCTATCGGATTGTGGGTGGCAGGATCCCAACTGGCTCCGGTGGTAAAATACAATACGCAAAAAGTATCCACGGGTCCGTCACCGGCTCTTAAAGAGTCAGTCCAGATGGCAAACATTAATACGGTTCCTCCCGGTTGCCCGTTGACTGTAGTATCAGCTCGGTTTATTACAGTGTCCTTTATAAGAGGGCTGCCTAAATCAGAGTGAAACCGGAACGAATCCAGCGTCACAGCTGTCTGATTGGTCTTATACTTAAGCGGTATGGAAATCCCCGACAAGGATTCGTCATGGTAACCCCACACGTATCTTACCACCGAAGTATTCGGGTTCAAGCGACCATTCTGTTTGTCAACAAATAAGGTATCCATATTCCCGGGATCCTGGGCATAACTCCAGTCGCCAGCCACAAGTAATAGCCCCGTCAGTGCCATAACAAAAATCAACAGCTTTTTCATCTAACCCCTCCTTACTTTAAGGTTTCGGTTTATTTAATTTTGGGTTATGGTTTAACGTCCTTTTTTTCTAAACTCTCGTAATATAAATAACCCAATTTATCTTGTCAACTAAAAAATTGTCTTTTTTGAAGATTTTTTTTTAGGGTCCCGGACCCCCCTTGAAAACATAGTTAACCAAAAAGATTATATCACCTAAGTTACTGCTGCCATCGCCATTGGCATCTCCTAACCAGATCGGATTCGGTGCTGGTCCTCCTTTAAAAACGTAATTTACTAAATAAATAATATCCCCTAAGTTAACCTTGCCGTCTTTATTGACATCTCCGGCGGCAAAGGCCTCTACTGCAATACATCCCGAGACATAAAAAGGCTCAAAGCTTGCCACGCTGGTGGTAAATAATAAAGAATCATCCGGAGGAATAGTGGTTACATCTAGGTAAACTGTGTCACCGGCCGTGGCTGAATCGGTTATGTGAAAATATATTTTGGCTAAAATGCCGGAGCCCGCTGAAACGGGCGGGTCTGTGATTAAGGATATTAAAACTGTCTGGCTGTCCGGGTCAATATCTGCCGTTTTCACTAAAAACGAACCGGCTCGCCCTAAAAATTTTACGCTGTCGGCTACTACCGGGGCGCCTCCATCTCCATAGTCAAGCGGAATCTGAATTTCGTTGGTGGGAAATAAATTTGTTACATAGACTGAAACCGGGACTGAATTTTGTCCCACACCGCCTAAATTTTTTGATATGGTTACGCTGTCTACTACAGCTACAACCAAAGATTCTTGAGTGACAGTCTCTTCCAGAGATAATCCGTAAACGGTTAAATTGGGACCGTAAACTCCACCTATTGTATAAGAATGACTGGGATTTAAGGCTGTGTCGGTTGCGGCATCTCCAAAATCCCATTTAGCACTATCAATAGTACCGGTTGAGGTATTGCTGAAACTTACGTTTAAAGGAACTTTTCCTATGGTCGGAGCAGCTGAAAAATTGGCAGTCGGAAGTACTCTCAAAAGATTATTGGCATTTACTCTTCCACTCCCTATTTTCCCGGCATAAAACGGATTTAAGGTATCGATAGCATCTGCATAGCTTAAAATCCAGTTGGCCAAATCAGTGCCGGTAGCTGATGGAATCTTGGATTTAAAAAGTCCGGCTAATCCGGTGACCATCGGCGCCGACATGGAAGTTCCGCTCAGATAGGCAAAACCAATGGTGTAATGAGACGAATAAGTGCTGCGAATCCGTGAACCGGGTGCCGAGACGTCCACCCAGGTTCCGTAATTGGAGAAGGAAGATACTTTGTCTAAGGAATCTGTTGAAGCCACAATTACCACACGCGGAGTATCTGAGACAAAATCAGGTGGAAATTCACTGGCATCATTTCCAGCTGATTTCACCACTACGACGCCGGCATCTAAGGCACTGTGAATTGCAGCGGCTAAAGCGGCACTATATCCCCCTCCGCCCCAGCTATTATTAACCGCTGTGGCACCTTTCTGTGTAGCATAATTTATGGCGGAAGCTATGAAAGAGGAACTTAATAATCCGGCTTCGCGGCAAGTGGGGTCGCATACGGTATCCGACCAGCCGGCTCTTAACGCCATAATTTTGCAACCTGGAACAGGGTCCCAGCCTCCGGCAATTCCGGCGATTCCATAGGCGTTGTTGGTAATCGCTGCCACAATTCCGGCTACGTGAGTTCCATGTCCGTTAAAATCTTTGGGGTCGTTATCCGCTACGGTAAAATCTTCCCCGGCCCAGCCGCTGGAAACAGCCACCCAATCCCAGCCAATCACGTCATCTGTATATCCGTTTCCGTCATCATTAACACCCGGGGTTCCATTGTATTCAGCCCAATTCACCCACATATTTCCGTCGCTGGAAAATAAAGCCGTGTCCGGTCCCCCTAAATCAAGATGTTTATATAAAACTCCGCTGTCAATAATTCCCAAGACCACACTGGAATCTCCTCTTTCGCTATCCCAGGCCTCATACATATCCATATCCTTATCTCTGACATTATTCAAATACCATTGAGTGTTAACCACTAAATCGTTGGGTATTGAAGTATCGATATAATAAATAGCCACTTTTTCAGCGAATTCTAAATTAGGGTCGCGGCTGTATTCAGCCAAAACCGAATCTACATTATAAACTTCCGGAAACTGAATTTCATAATAACCGCTCAAATCCGTCAGACGGGAACCTTTGGGAACCGGTTCCTCACCCGGGAAAATATTCCAGATATTATAGACCGTATATTTGGCATTTAGCTGGTCTAAAGAATTGGCACCTGAAGTGGTCAGCTGGTATTTACCATCATTGGGTTTCAAATTAAACCCCGGCACCGTATCTTTAAGTTTTATCACCAACCGGCCCGGCATATACTCATAAGATTTAGCGGTATTTTGGGGTTTACCCCCCTCAACTGCTGCCGTAGAAACATCAGCCAAAAACAAAACCAGCCAGATGGATAGAATCCCGAGGGGTAAAATTTTGGGTAAGGTTTGTCTCATACTGTTTTTATATAGTGCACAACGGTTCATGTTGAAGCTTGTAAGCAGTTATTAATTGGTTACGGTCAACGGCTTGACCATCCCGTTAGGGGCACCATGGCGTAGCCAATCGTCATATTACTTAGGCAACTTGATTTTACATTTCGCTTCAATATAAGATATCCTGTGAAAAAAAGCAACTTTTTTTTGCTTAAAAAAATCATCCCGTCGCTTGAAAAGGGGGGGATGAAACTTTTACGGGGACTAACCTAAATTAAAGACAAGACAATGGAGCCGGACCTCCTTTAAATACATAATTTACCAGATAGATAATATCCGATAAATTGGCATTCCCGCCGCTACAGTTAACGTCTCCTAATTTTTTGATACAGGGAGCCAGACCTCCTTTAAATACATAACCGGTTAAGTATACTATGTCGCCTAAGTTCGCATTACCGCCGCTACAGTTAACATCTCCGGGCTTAAAGCTAAAATCCGCTTGGAAGCAACCGTTCCTGCTTTGAGGGGTATAACCATTGGAAGTGACTTTGGTAAAACGTAAACGAAAGCTCCCCGCCAAAAATGTATCGATACAAATTGTGGTAGTATCTTGCAGACGGAGTACTATATTGGCAAAGTGGTATCTGCCTGCTCCCAGAGACGAACCGGAGCCAAAGGCGGTCAACCAATACCGCAGAGGAAAAGTGCGTACCCGGTCAGCTGGGAAAGTGTCACAGACAATGGAATCGCAACATAAGGTGGTGTCGTTAAGACAAGAACAACCTGGTTGCGTTAGACATGGGTCGACAGGGGCACAAGTAACAAAGGTATCACAAACAATGCTGTCGGTTGGAGGAATAACATAAGTGGTTAGAAAAGGCCACCCTCCAACTGCCGAACCAGAATAAGTAGCGCTAACCGTAGTATCTAATACCGGTTTGGCGTTAGGGTTGCTGTTGGTTATTTTTAGAGGAGAAGCCAGATGAGCAATCTTATTAGTATCCCCGACGTTGTCGGTGACAAACATAACTTTTATAGTAAGCGTGGCCCCCGCAATTCCACCATTTTCAAGATAGACTGTATCTGGATTACCCGGATCATTTGGATCGAATGCCCAAGCAAAATTACTTAAAATAAAAAATAAAACCCCAAAAAATAATCCCCCTCTTCCCCAAACCGCAGATTTCACAGCGAAATCCTCCTCATAATCATGTCCAAAAAAAAATTTGAAGCCACTTTAAGATAATCAATTATGCAGAAAAGTCAATTCTTTTCTTTGCAAAAAATCTTCTCACTCTAGGGAAAAAGTGGGTTGAACTCTGGAATTTACTCACTAATTTTAGATTTCCCTTGTCGCGGCATCTAGTTGGTAATGTTAGTTACAAACCAGGTTTTTGGGGATTCTTCTTAGAACCCGTATCCGGGAGGGGGGAATTAGGCAATAACTTACCCTTATTCTTCGAAGAACCAGGACCTGCTCCAGAACCCGGGGAGTGGAAACAACTGCTTTTCCATTGAGGGGTATAAGCATTAGCTGTGACTTTGGTAAAACGTAAACGAAAGCTCGCCATTAAAAAGGTATCTATACAAATTGTGGTTGTATCTTGCAGACGGAGTACTATGTTGGCAAAGTGGTATCTGCCTGCTTTGAGAGAAGAACCGGCGTCGAATGCTGTTAACCAATAGGTCAAGGGGAAAATGCCCGGATTACGTTCGTTGCCCCTAACGTGAGTTCCTTTGAATGACCACCCTCCGACTGCCGAACCAGAATAAGTAGCTGCAACAGTAGTATCCAAGACAGGTTTGGCGGCCGGGTTGCTATTAGTTATTTCTAGAGGAAAAGCAAGATGGGCAAGCTTATTGGTATCTCCAATGTTGTCGGTGACAAATATTACTTTTATAGTTAATGTTCCCTTGCTAATCCCGCCGTACTCAAGATACACGGTATCTGGCTTGCCGGGGTCACTTGGATCAGATGCCCAAGCATAATTACTTAAAATAAAAAATAAAGCACTGACACATATAATTACTTTCATGCTAAAATCCTCCTTTATCCCTCGGTTTAAGATAATCAACTTTGGTTGAATGTCAACAATCTTCTCCTAAAAAAATCATCCCGCCCTTGAAAAAGAGCGGGATGAAATCTTAGGTTTCTTAAACCTAAATCAGTTCCTTATGGTAACCAGTTGAGGTCGTTGGTCAGACCAGGTTGTCTGACGTTTCTGTATGCATCGGGAATAAACCTGTCTCTATCTTTCGGTGAACCAGCCGCTACTCCAGAACCAGGGAAGAATAAGACATAGTTCAACAGAAGCACTACGTCTGCACCGTCTACGAAACCATCACCGGTGACATCCGCCTGGCCCCTGAAGGGTTTAGCTATGAATGTACTGGGGTTTCCTACGTTATTGGTTACCCAGAACATATCTGTTAGGTTCACTGTCCCATCCAGATTGACATCTCCTCGGTAGTAACCGGCAATAGCTAACCACTCTCTTAACCTGGACTTAACCTGAGTAGGAATGGTACCGGTTCCAGCAGTGGTGTCCACACCAAACCACATATAAGTAATGGTCTTGGACTGTCCCGGCGCTAAGGAGAATACAGCCGAGCCGTTGTAGGCAGATAAATCACCTGGGGAGGTGCCAAATGTTCCATAAAACGAACCATCCCAATTCGCCTCTAAATCAGCTGGATCATGGGGGAAGGCTGTAATACCATCGGTATTATGAGCCGTGGTCCACATGGTGCCAGTTCCGGCAACATTGATGTTGTCACCGGGAACCCTGGCAATTCCATACAGCTCCTCGGGAAGAGCGATGTCATACTGCCATATCGCATCCTGGTTATTAAGCATGTCGAAATCGTTGGCTCCGAAATTATGGACATCCAGGTCAGCCCAGGCGCCCAGCTTAACGCTATCAACACCCACAGAGCCGGTACAGGAAACAACCAAGGCCTGATAAAATACATCACCGGCCTGGGGAGTAACAGCATTTTTCATGGCCCAACCATATTGACGAACATTCAAGGGTAGCCCTGAAACATGGGCTAACTTGGTGAAGTGGTAATTGACATAAACAGTATCAAGTCCATCTGAACTTACATAAAGAGTCTCATCAGGATCCGTTAGCGCCTCGTAGAAGGGACCGAGAAAACAGCTCGAGTCGGATTTCCACCCGACAACAGGAGAGGCGATAGACGGGTCAGCCGCACCAAGGTTACCATATAAACCGGCGAAGGTAGTCTCAGAGTTACCTAACTCAAAACCGCCGTCAAATCCCACCTGATTTATACCGATTCGGAACCCATCACTGGCGTCTTGAGCAATGTCTCTGCTGTAGTTGGTCTTGACCAAACTACCATTGTAAGATTCAAGCAAACAACGCTCTCCCAGGTATCCAATCACCAAAATGATTGAAATTCTGGTAGTATCCAGGGGATTCCCCTGGACATCCGGTTCGTTGGTGTTGAACATCTTGACCTCTCCGAAGTACTGACCGAATCCACCCGGGTTAATAGCATGTAGCCTTAGAACAACTGAATCACCGGGAGCACGGGTTCCGGGAGAGGGGTTTCCGCCATCTTCGGAATTGACGAACAACCAACCTGTCATAGTCATATGTGCTTTGGCTTCCTGTAGTTTAGAAGTTCCGAAGTAAGAGGTCTTGGCTTGCATGTCCCGGATTTCCTTGAAGGAGCTGATTCCTTCTTCTTCCAGGTCAAGCATCTGTTTGAGTGATTGATTGTTGAAATCATATTTCTTCTCCATAAAACCAGTTCCAGCCGTCATAGCATTATCATCAGCGAAAACCTGGGCCATCTTTCCACGAGTAGGATGGGTTCTGCCAAGACTGACTGAGGCACCCAACCCTCCTAAATCTGCAACGGAGAGTGCAAGGGGCGAAGAACCCCAATTCAATTCATAGGTCAAGTCCTCATTTCCTGAGTTTTCGAAGAGCGGGACAATGGCAGTAGCGTCTCCGCCAGTTCCATTAATTCCGTCAGTAGGTATTATATTCATGGCCACCTGAGTGAGAGGTACTTGTTGATCTACGCCGAACCCATCAGTGATTGTCTGCGTGAAGGTCTGGGCTCTGGGTCGGGAAGCCACATGCCCGTTGTGCCAGCCGGCCACGTTACCGTTTCCATCCATGATTACTACCAGAGTATCATCATCCGGAGAAATAGCTGTTCCGGCCGTGATAAAGCCGGGATAGACTTTGTGCCAGTAGGGACCTAAACCGGCAAAGCCGGCTCCATAACTGTTCCCATCTTTGACATACCAGATACCGGCATCGTCGCCTTGAAATAGTACCGAATTTCCAGCAGCGGTTGAGGCGGGACCGTGAATTCCTGCCACAGTGGGGGCGTAGGTTCTGAATGCTATGGTGGGTAATATACGGCGCATCACTATTTCACCGCCCGAGGAATTTATGGCTCCAATAGCGGTTCCATAAACCAGAACTGTCTCTCCCACTGACGATTCTACATAGACGTTGGGAGTGGAAAATCGGGCAATACCAAAGGCATTACCACCTGAGGCCGCCGGTGCAACGGAAAGATCATGGCTGCCAAAGCGCACTATCGAAGAAACCGCTCCATTATTAGGACCTAGTGTGGTTGAGAATTCATTTCTGGAAGTGGTTGCGAGAGCTCTACCAAAAACCACTACGCTGTTGGAGTAGTTCCTCTCATTGGGGTCGTCAAACTGGGTTAGAATGGCACCGGTATTGGCATCCAAGGCGAAAATTGAGCCACCGCCTAGTAACGTAGCACCTAAAGGTCTAGTACACACAAAGACCGTGTCATTAGAAATAGAAGGGGATGAGAATGTACGTTCACCCAAGGTGACAGAGGTCCAAGCCAAGGTTCCGTTTCTGGTATTTAAAGCGGTAAGTTTGGCACCGCCGGGCGGGTTGGAGTTATCCGAGCTAATTACCAGAGTGTCGAAAACCAGATTCCCATTTCTCATATTTCCGGATAATCCGGTTTTGTTCCAGATCAAAACTCCGGTGTTGGCATTGACACAGCGGAAGCTGTTATTGGTACCGCCTATATAGACCACGGTGTCAGGTGCCGGACCGCCAGTATCCCTTACTGCTATAGTAGGGGTCTGAACTGCGGCAAATGCCAAGCCAGCTCCTCGTACAACATGTGACCATAGCAGCGCTCCGGTGGAGGCATCCAGACCGACCAAAATTTCCTGAATAAGTGTATCTACGTAGAGGTACACCACCTTTCCGAAGCCGATTACTGCTGTCTGACTACCCTTCGCTACCGGGAGACCGGTTGCCCCTGGAAAAGCCGGTTCCAAAGCGTTACCAACCCCAGGGGTGAAAAACCAGTCCAGTGTCAGCGTGCTGGGGTCTATACTGGCGCCATTTGAACCGGTTCTTTGAAAATTCCCGTTGAGGGTGGGCCAGCTATCCCCGAAGGCGGTAGCCGCAAACATCAAAAATAGGGTTACAAACCCTAACCACCAAATAAATTTTCTTTTCATCTCCAAACCTCCAAAAAGTTTGAGTGAGTTATACTTCTGTCCATATGGACAAATTCAACTTAGCGTACTCCTCCCCCCTCACTCAAAACTAACTGTTCTTTGTACTTGTTTATCACCTCCTACTTTCTTGCGGGACCCCGATTGTATCGGGGCCCCACCACAGTTAAGTTTTAGTTTCCTAACCTTTCATCATTTAATTGGTTACGCCTACAGCATCCCCACGGACACTATGGCGTAGCCATTAGTTTCCTTTTCACATTTACTTTACTTACAGCACGGACCATCTAAATCCTTAGGCGGCTTGGGTTGACCCTTAAAGACATGACCCACCAAGATGATAATATCCGGCAAGGTTATGGTATTAGTGTTGTTGCAATCACCCAGACACTTAGGATCCGGCGCCGGCTGACCTTTGAAAACGTGTCCTACCAGAAGGATGATGTCCGGCAAAGTCAGAGTGTTAGACTTATTGGCGTCTCCGGCAAAATAGGGACAGGGAGGTGCCAACTGAAGAGTATCCAGCGCCATGCACCTTCTCATCTCGTTGACCGTAGTTTTCAAGGTATCCAACCCTTTAATGGTGACGGCCAATCCCTGGGCATAAGTAACCTGACTCACAGTGGTGTCAAAGCAGACCGAAGTCGTCACCGTATGTATATCTTCATAAGGAGCAAATTGATGTTTGACACCCGGCTTACAAGCCCAGTAATACAACCACGAATCATAACTAGAATAACCGAACAAATCATCATTGCTCAACACGTGGGCTGCAAACAGTCCGTTGGCATTGTAAACAGTGGAATCTTTAAGGTGTAAACTGGTATCCACCAGAAACACCGTAGCACCATAATACTTGTCATAGGGAGTTCCTCTTCCGGTAGCGTAAGCCATCTTAAAGGTATCGTTGTAAGCACCATCGTTAAGCACGGCCGAATCCGAAGCCACGTCCCAGTCACAGACAAGTCCGTCATAGATTGGCATAGCAATCTTGGGCTGGGCCGGCCATTTGGGCCACCAGCAAGGCGGACCCTGTTTGATTTTCTTTTTGTACCAGATAACCCATTTGAATTTAGGTGCGGGAGAAACCTTCCACCACCACTGTTCGCAGATCCAGTATCCGAACCAGGGACCGGGCCAGGGACAGGTATCTAAGCCGGGTAAATAGACCGCATAGTAAACCCGGGCAACTCTCCAGGTACCGGCTTTAGCAGGTCTCCCTAGTGATAAAGCAGTGGCAAAAGAAACGCTGTCGGTGAAGACGGTGTCTTTGACTTCGATGTCACCTAAGGTCGTCGGATTATATAAAGGATGATATTGCCTCCCCGCGTGGAAATCATGGGCGCCGACTGTATCGCCCGAGGTCAGAATAGTGCCGAAAATTTCGCTTCCCTCATACAAGAAGTTAGTGGTATCAGCTATTATATACATCCCGGCTGTGTCATTGGCATTTCCCACGTTACCGGTATTGCTGATGCTCAATAACACACCACCGCATTGGACAACCTGAGTCTTCCTGGTATAAAAGGGACTTAAAGCAGTGTAAACTACAAACTCGGCATCAATGGTAAATACTCCTTTGGGATTCCCCTTATTGCTGTTTTCAGCGTTGGTGTTGACAGTCCAGGTAACCGCATAAGCGCTACAAGGTAAGGCAGTGGCGTTCATTGACAGGGTGACCTCGGCTCTGACACCACCCTCAAGGATGGTAAAGGGTGTAGCATTATAAGGAGGAGCTACCGTGTAGGAAGCGAAAGCCTGGTTCTTCACGATGCTGTTCACTGTTAAGTCCTGATTTCCGACATTTTCAATGTAAACCGTGGTGTCCTTGGTCCCTCCCTGCAGAATGCAAAAATCACTGAATACGCTGGGTGAGACAGCGGCTAAAGTATCCTTGCCAACAATATAAGTAGGTTGTTTCAAATAAAACCAGCGATTCAAGGTAGCTAGAGCGGCATCGCCAGATGCGGTTGCTTCTGTAGCATTTGAATACTTATCATTCATATAAGCAATATGCATGGTGTCATTTATATCCCTGGCTAAAGAAGCGTAAGCATCGTGGTCACAGGTTCCAATAGCACAGCCCGAGGAGTCTGAATTAGTTATATTGGCTGCTTTTGACCAGGTAAACCCATTATTAGTCGAGGCGGTACAGTAGATATCTCCATTCCAGGTTCCATCATCTGAGGTATCAGGGTCAACCCCGGCTGTCCAAATTATATAATAATCTCCCTTGTTAGCTGCGTTGGCTGCAGCAGTATCTTTATACACCCCTATCTGGGGGTTATTTATGGGGAAGATATGTGAAAGTCTGCCTAAGGGGTCAACGGGTGTGCTGACGTCATAAACTTTTCTTAATCCTTGAGTTTTACTCCAGAAGTAAAGAGCACCTGAAGTTCGGAGTGCTCCGTCAACTGGATGATTATAAGCTGCCCAGAAAGTGATTATCAAAGAGTCGCTTTCATCATAAGCCGCAGTAAGGTCTCCGGAGGCCCTGAGCGGGTCGCTATCGGCATGATTGGTGATATTAACGAAAGTGTCGGCGGCGCCGCCGCCGCTTTTAAATCCATTAATCCAGTCATCTCCCCCGGTTTGGGACTCAATGTAAATCAAATCGGCATCACTTCCATCGGAACCTGCAACTCCGATATGTCTCCGATGGGCGAATACTATGGCCACCTTGGATGATTTTTGAGAAGCTACTACTGCCGCTGAAATGTAAGTTGCCGTGCTATCAAAGATTTTTGCCGGGGTAAAACTGAAGAACCCCGTAGATGCTTCTTTGGCTCTGGTGTACCCCAAATAACGACCGCCGGGGGGGGCATCGAGACCTATGTTTCCTTCAGTCCAAACGATATGGACCCGCATAGTATCTTTATATTTTTGACCTGCTCCATCCGGCCAGATCGCGGAAACCCGCATGGGAACAATTGAGTCACTGGCATGAAACTCTGTTCCACCGAAATCACCGGCAGTCGGTACGGTTTCAACTGACATAAAAGTTCCTGACTTTACGGGACCTATTGCTAGAGCGCGGTGATAAACTGCTGCCGCTCTTCCGTCCGGCAGAACCGTGCAACCGGTAAATCCACCCCTGCCATCGTTGTCACTGACTTGAATCTCTGCGGGAGAGGTAGGGGGGGAAGCAGCATTAAACCAAGCACGGTAGTAAACAGCTCTGACAGCCTGAGTAGCAGCAGTGGTTTTGGTGAAAGTGGTGTGGATATGCCCTAAGGGGCTTAGGGCAATATGTCTTTGTAACCTGTAGTTAGCTCCAAGATCATAATAGGTTGTGCCCATTGTGTCATAATGCGGTGATGCGGTCGGAGAAGCTTGAATAAAAGGATTTCCAAACACTCCGGCTGACTGATATAAAGGGTCTTCAGAACCATCAAAGACTTTCATGTCCTCAACTCTGATGGACTCTTGAGTTGATGGTGTCGGTTTGGATACTTCCTTTTTGGGTTTAGGTTTGTTGTCTGTGGCAAAAGCCGCTAGACACCACAGGCATAAAATCAACAAAACTAAGAATCCTAAAAAAATTTTCCTTGCCATTTCCTCTCCTTTGTTTTGTAATAAAAGATGTAATGTTTTATATTAAAACTTTGAAACATTTGTATCTTTGTTTTTCCCCTTTTCATTGTTGAATAAATCCTTTTGATATTAGCTGCCTAATTCACCTCCTTTGATGAATTATTCAATATTTATTTTAGTCCTCTGATACATAATTTTTGAGCAGCTTCTTTACCCATCTTAAGAAAAGATGGTACCACCCCCTTCCTCGGAAGCCATATAACTTGATTCAATTAATAAAACAAAATTAAGAGACCCAAAAATCAAAACTCTTTAGGGTTACCTAAAGCTTAAAGCCTTATTTTACACCTACATCAACCGCTATAATTAAATAAATAAAGTGGGATTTGTCAAGTGTTTTTTTACAATTTCTAGCAGATATTTGAAGAAAAGACTCGGTCAACCCAGTTATTGTGGAGGGGGGCCGCCCTTGAAGACAAAGTTAACCAGATAAACTATGTCAGCTAAACTTATTTTGCCGTCGTTGTTGGCATCTCCGGCTTCTGGCGGAGTTGGTGCTGGCCCGGCTTTGAAGATGTGGTTGACCAAGTAAATTATATCTGCCAGACCGACTTTCCCATCTCCGTTAGCATCTCCAGGCAAAAAGCTTAAGACCTGAATTCTTATTTGGTGGCTATCCGCTAAGGCACCGTCTGAGGCAGTAAAGGTTACAAAATAGGCCGAATCTGTCTGCAGGGTATCGGGTTTGAACTTAAATGAACCGGTACCGTTGCCAAAATTTACAAAGGTAGCGTTAGCTGGCAGGCTCGAAGTTGTTAGAACGGGTATGGTACTGTCTGGATCTGTGGCAGTTACAGCAAGCATTAGCGAATCATCCGGAAAAGCATAATAGAAAGTATCCAAAGCCGCTAAAATCGGAGCATGGTTGCCAGCTTCTGTAACTGTGATGGTTATGATTTCAGTGTCGGCTAAAACTCCGTCGCTGGCGATGAAAGTTACCGAATAGTTTCCAGCTTGGTTATAGACCGGAGCAAAATTAAAACTACCGGTCCCGTTTCCGTTATTCGTGAAATTAGAATTTTTGGGCAGATTGGCCGCAGACAGAATGGGAGTGGTATTGTCAAGCGTATCCACCGCTGTAACTGTAAAAGATAAAGTTGCTCCTTCAATTACAGATTTGTTACCAATAGGTGAAATTTCTGGCGGTCTGTTAACATTGAAAACAATTATTCTACTGGCCGGGAAATTATAAGTGGTATCTTTGGTATAGACAGCATCAACGGCATAGAAGAGAACAAAGTAAGTTCCTGCCTGTTTGAAACCGGGCTTAAAGGTAAAGTTAGCAGTTCCATTGTTATTATCCACAAAAATGACGGAGTTTTGGGCACCTGAAGGAGAAATTATCATTCTCATCTTAGGGATGGTGCTATCCGGATCAGAAGCAGATACATTAATCTTGAGCGAGTCACCCTCATTGAACTGCTTATCCCCGATAAATCCGGAGGTAAAGATTACCAATTGGTTAGAATCTAACACGGCAATCGGCACCGTATCCGAAACAAAAATTGAACTGTCTTGAGCATCCACAGCCGAGAAAATTACTTTGTGAAGCCCGGCCTGGAAATTACTGGGAGTAAAGCTAAAACTTCCTCTTCCGTTTGCGGAATCGACAAAGACAGCATTGGCCGGTAAATTGGTGGCTCTTAATCTCGGAATGGTAGAATCCGGGTCAGTCGCAGAAACTTTGAATTTTAAGTTTTGCGTTTCTTTGACGGTCTGAGAATCAAGAGGTACTAAAGTCGGCCTCTGGTTACCGGCTTCGTTGACCGTAATTTGAACTACTTCGCTGTCGACCGCAGCACTGTCGTCGGTGGCCAGAACAGTTACAAAGTAAACTCCTGCCTGATTGTATAAGGGAGTAAAAACCAAATTGGCGTGACCATTTCCTTGATCCCCAAAAACCACATTGTTAGGTAAATTCTTGGCAGAAATGGCGGGAATTGTCGAATCTGGATCAGCCGCGTCTATGGACACATTTAACACCCCTCCCTCGGTTACCGATTGAGAGCCGATAGAAGCTAATATTGGTTTTTGGTTTCCAGCTGATCTGACCTGGATGAAAACATTTTCTTTATCTTCCAGGGCTCCATCTGAAGCTTTGAAGGTGATAGAGTAGAGTCCGGCCTGGGCAAAATCAGGAGTCCAGGTGAAACTTCCTTTTCCGTTTAAGCTGTCTACCAATACAGCTCCTCGAGGTAAAGGCGAAGCCGACAAAGTTGGATAAGTCCCGTCTGGATCAGTGGCGTAAACGGCAAAACTTAGAGTATTCCCTTCCGTCACAATCTTAAATCCGATGGTAGCTAAAACCGGTGCTCTATTAACATCGATTACCGTAATTTGAACTGTCCTGGAGCCAGTCAAAGCCGGAGACTCGGCATCAGTGCAATTGAAAGTTACATTATACACTCCGATTTGAGAACTGTCCGGCGTAAACCTAAACACTCCTTTACCGTTACCACTGTCAGTGAAGGTGGCATTTACAGGTAAATTGATAGCGATTAAGAAAAGTGGCCCGCCATCTGCATCAGTAGAATCTCTTCCGATTACGGTGAATTGTAAGGTCTTGGCTTCCTCCACGGTCTTAGGGGGAATACTGTCAATAGACGGCGGTAAGTTTACATCTTGCACGGTTATGGTCACTCTTTCGAAATCGGACAAACTGCCGTCTGAAGCTACAAAAGTAGGGGCAACCGTTCCGGCCTGGAAGAAGCTGGGTTTGAATTTAAATAAACCGGTTCCGTCGCCGTTGTTTACAAAACTAGCATTGGGAGGAGTACCACTCATTGTAAGAGTTGGAATAGTTCCGTCTGGATCTGTAGCCCTTACTGTAAATATTAAGCTATCCCCTTCTTTTACAGTTTTAGGACCTATAGATTCAACTACCGGGGCCTGGTTTCCGGCTTCAACTACAGTCAACTGAACTATTTCACTATCTGACTGATCTCCGTCTGTTACTTTGAATTTTATGCTGTAGCTACCGCCTTGCTGGAAATCCGGAGTAAAGCTAAAGGCACCTGCGCCGTTCCCAGAATCAAAGAATGTGGCATTTCGGGTAGGAAGATTAGTAGCCGTTAAGATTAGAGGATTAGCTTCCGGATCGGTGGCGTGAATTCTTAAAGTCAAATTGATTCCTTCCACTATCGATTTAGAACCGATCGAATCCAAAATCGGGGCTTGATTTGGAGTAACAGTAATTTGAACTACTTCAGTATCCAATAGGCTTCCATCGCTGGTTCGGAAGGTAACATTATAAACTCCTGCTTGAGTAAAGTTAGGAGTGAAACTAAAGGAGCCAGCTCCATTACCACTGTCCATAAAGGTAGCGTTGAGTGGAACATTGGCAGCGGTTAAGGTTGGAATAGTTCCATCCGGATCTGTGCCGTGTACTCTAAATGCTAAAGTAGTGCCCTCTCCAACTGTTTTAGAGCCGATTGAATCTAATACAGGTGCTCTATTAGTATTAGTAACTGTAATAGCCACTACTTCACTGTCTACTAAACTACCATCATTGGCTCTGAAAGTTACATTGTAAACACCTGCTTGGGTAAAGTCAGGACTGAACGTAAATGATCCGGCTCCGTTTCCAGAATCGACAAAAGTGGCATTGAGTGGAACATTATTTGTTGTAAAAGTTGGAATGGTTCCATCCGGATCAGTGGCATGTACTCTGAAACTTAAAGTTGAATTCTCTGCCACGGTCTTGGACCTGATGGAGTCTAGTACTGGTGCCTGATTGAAATTAGTTACTGTGATGGTTACTACTTCAGTGTCTAGTAAACTACCATCACTGGCTCTGAAACTTACATTATAAACTCCGGACTGGGTAACATTAGGATTGAAAACAAAGGAGCCAGCTCCGTTTCCTGAATCTACGAACGTGGCATTGGTAGGAACTCCGATAGCTGTCAAAGCCGGAGTAGTTCCATCCGGATCGGTCGCGTGCAATCTAAAACTTAAATTGGCTCCCTCTGCCACTGTTTTAGACCCAATGGAATCTAAAAGCGGTGACTGATTTCCTGCTTCAGTGACTGTGATTTGAACTATTTCACTGTCTGATAAAGTAGAATCATTGACCTTGAACGTCACGTTGTAAATTCCCGTCTGGGTAAAGCTGGGGGCGAAGGTAAGCGACCCCGCTCCATTGCCGGAATCTATGAAAGTAGAATTGGTAGGTTTATTTAGGGCTGTTAAAGTCAACACTTCTGGGTCTGGATCAGTGGCATGCACTCTGAAAGTCAAAATTGCACCTTCGGCAACTGTTTTGGAGCGAATGGAATCTAAGACTGGAGCTCGGTTGACATTGGTTACAGTAATGGTCACTATCTCACTATCAGACAAACTCCCGTCACTGGCTTTGAAGGTGACGTTATACACTCCCCCCTGCGTAAAATTGGGATTAAAGCTGAAAGAACCGGAGCCGTTACCGCTGTCTATAAAAGTAGAGTTAGCCGGGTTATTCTTGACCTGTAAAGCTGGGCTAGTACCATCCGGATCTGACGCATGGAATCGGAAAGTCAGATTAGAATTTTCAGCCACGGTTTTGGGACCGATAGAATCCAGTACAGGTGGTTGGTTCCCGGTCTCTAACACGGTTATTTGTACCAATTCACTATCTATTAGTAAACCATCCGAAGCTTTAAAGTTAATATTATAAACTCCGGCTTGGGCAAAATTGGGGCTGAAGCTAAATGAACCGGAGCCATTTCCATTGTCAGTAAAAGAAGCATTGGTAGGTACATTGGTGGCTGATAAAGATGGAATGGCTCCATCCGGATCTGAGGCCGTGACTGAGAATGCTAAAGTATTACCCTCTATCACGGTTCTACTTCTAATACTATCCAATATCGGAGCTCGATTAGTATTGGTAACTGTAATTTGCACCACTTCACTGTCTGTTAAAATTCCGTCACTGGCTTTGAAGGTTACATTGTAAACTCCGGCTTGAGTGAAGTTGGGATTAAAACTGAATGAACCTGCTCCATTGCTACTGTCAAAAAATGCAGCATTCAAAGGAACATTTGAAGCCGTTAAGGTAGGAACCGTTCCATCCGGATCTGAAGCGTGTGCTCTAAAGGACAAATTCGAACCTTCAGCCACGGTCTTTGAACCAATTGAATCTAAAATTGGTGCTTGATTCCCAGCTTCTATAACTATTATCAAAACTATTTCACTGTCTGATAAACTCCCGTCACTGGCTTTGAAGGTAACATTATACACCCCGGCTTGAGTAAAGCTGGGGGTGAATCTGAAGGAACCGGCTCCATTCCCGCTGTCTACCAAAATTCCGTTCAAAGGAATATTTGTAGCAGTTAACATTGGGATGATTCCATCCGGGTCAGATGCATGCACTCGGAAACTTAAGATTGCACCTTCTGCCACGGACTTAGAACCAATGGGATCCAGGACTGGAGGTAAGTTAGTGCTGTTAACGGTAATCTGGACTACTTCGCTGTCGACTAAAGTTCCATCACTGACTCTGAAGGTTACATTGTAAACTCCGGCTTGAGTAAAGTCGGGATTGAAACTGAATGAACCGGCTCCATTACCTGAATCTACAAATGTAGAGTTGAGTGGATTATTTGCTACTGTCAAGGTCAGCGGTGTTCCATCCGGGTCGGTAGCGTGCACTCTAAAGGTTAAATTGGCACCTTCGGCCACGGTTTTAGATCTAATGGAATCTAACACCGGGGCCAGATTAGTATTTGTAACTGTGATAGAAACTACCTCACTGTCCAACAAGGAGCCGTCTGATGCTCTAAAGGTTACATTGTAAACTCCGGCCTGTATAAAACTGGGATTAAAAATAAATGAACCGGCTCCATTACCGGAATCAAAGAAAGTTGCATTGGTAGGTACATTGGCAGCTGTTAAGGTTAAAGTATTCCCATCCGGGTCTGTGGCATGCACTCTAAAGGTTAAATTTGATCCTTCGGCCACTGTTTTAGAGCGAATGGAATCCAGTACTGGAGGCAGATTAGTACCGGTAACTGTAATTTGTACAACTTCTGTATCCAATAAACTTCCATCGCTGGCTCTAAAGGTTACATTATAAACTCCGGCTTGAGAAAAGTCGGGATTGAAGGTAAATGAACCGGAACCATTACCACTATCTACAAAATTGGAGTTGAGCGGATTATTTGCTATTGTTAACGTCAAGGGTGTTCCATCCGGATCGGTGGCATGTACTCTAAAGGTTAAATTGGAATTCTCTGCTACACTCTTGGGTCCTATCGAATCTAAAACCGGAGCCCGATTAACGTTGTTAACTGTAATAACCACTATCTCGCTATCTAACAAACTTCCATCACTGACTCTGAAGGTTACATTGTAAACTCCGGATTGAGTAAAGTCGGGATTGAAACTGAATGACCCGGCTCCATTACCTGAATCTACAAATGTAGAGTTGAGTGGATTATTTACTACTGTCAAGGTCAGTGGTGTTCCATCCGGGTCGGTAGCGTGCACTCTAAAGGTTAAATTTGAACCTTCGGCCACTGTTTTAGAGCGAATGGAATCCAAGACTGGAGGCAGATTAGTGCCGGTAACTGTAATGGTGACAACTTCGGTGTCCAATAAACTTCCGTCACTGGCTCTGAAAGTTACATTATAAGCACCGGCTTGGGTAAAGTCAGGATTGAAAATAAATGAACCTGCTCCATTACCCGAATCAACAAAATTAGAATTCGCCGGTGTGTTCACCGCACTTAAAGTCAGTGGTGTTCCGTCCGCATCGGTAGCATGTACTCTGAAGGTTAAATTTAAACCTTCGGCTACTGTCTTTGCTCCAATGGAATCTAAGACTGGTGCACGGTTGGTATTGGTCACGGTAATTGCTACAATTTCACTATCCAGCAAACTTCCATCGCTGGCTTTGAAGGTTACATTATAAACTCCTGCTTGAGCAAAATTAGGATTGAAAGTAAACGAACCAGCCCCATTACCTGAATCCACAAAGTTAGAGTTAAGCGGATTATTGGCCACTGTCAAAGTCAAGGGTGTTCCATCCGGGTCGGTGGCATGTACTCGGAATGTTAAATTAGAATTTTCCGCCACTGTCTTGGGTCCTATCGAATCTAACACCGGGGCTCGATTAACGTTGTTGACTGTGATGACTACTATCTCACTATCCACCAAAGATCCATCACTGGCTCTGAATGTCACATTATAAACTCCGGCTTGAGTAAAGCTGGGATTGAAAGTAAATGATCCTGCACCGTTCCCAGAATCCACAAAATTAGCGTTAGTCGGAACTCCACTGGCGGTCAGGGTTGGAACCGAACCGTCCGGGTCCGAAGCATGTACTCTGAATGTTAAACTGGAATTCTCAAAAATGGTCTTGGGACCAATGGAATCTAACACCGGAGCCCGATTGGTGCTGGTCACCGTAATGGAGACGACTTCGGTGTCCAGTATCGAACCATCACTAGCCCTGAAGGTCACATTATAAACTCCGGCCTGGGTAAAGTTGGGACTGAAGGTAAATGCTCCGGCTCCGTTCCCTGAATCAATAAAGGAAGCATTGATCGGCACATTGGCAGCGGTTAAAATCGGAGTAGTCCCATCCGGGTCTGTGGCATGCACTCTGAAAGTCAAAGTGGAATTTTCCGCTACGGTCTTGGCTCCGATCGGATCTAACACCGGAGCTTGATTGACATTGAAGACCGTAATCTGAACTATTTCAGTATCGCCCAAACTCCCATCACTTACTCTAAAGGATACATTATATACTCCTGACTGTGTAAAGTCAGGATTGAAAGTAAATGAGCCGGCTCCGTTTCCACTATCTACCAAGCTGGAATTCAGTGGGTTATTGACTACAGTGAATGTCAGAGGTGTGCCATCCGGGTCGGTGGCATGTATTCTGAAGGTCAAATTTGAACCTTCATTCACATTTTTAGAACCAATTGGGTCTAAAACCGGAGCCCGGTTGGTATTGGTTACTGTGATGGCTACAACTTCAGTATCTAACAAACTTCCGTCACTGGCTCTGAAAGTTACATTATAAGCACCGGCTTGGGTAAAGTCAGGATTGAAACTGAATGAACCGGCTCCATTACCAGAATCCACAAAATTAGAATTCACCGGTGCGTTCACGGCGCTTAAAGTCAGTGGTGTTCCATCCGAATCTAAAGCATGCACTCGGAAGGTTAAATTAGAACCTTCAGCTACTGTCTTGGGACCAATCGAATCTAATACCGGCGCTTGATTGGTGTTGGTTACTGTAATTGCCACTACTTCCGTATCCAACAAACTTCCATCGCTGGCTCTAAAGGTTACATTATAAACTCCGGCTTGAGTAAAGTCGGGATTGAAGGTAAATGAACCGGAACCATTACCACTATCTACAAAATTGGAGTTGAGCGGATTATTTGCCACTGTTAATGTCAAGGGTGTTCCATCTGGGTCAGTAGCGTGAACCCTAAAGGTTAAGTTAGAGTTTTCGGCTACAGTTTTTGCACCAATGAAATCCAACACTGGAGCACGATTAGTGTTAGTTACGGTTATTGCTACTACTTCAGTGTCTAATAAACTCCCGTCACTGGCTCTGAATGTTACATTATACACTCCGTCTTGTGTAAAATTCGGATTGAAAGTAAACGAGCCAGCCCCATTACCACTATCTACAAAATTAGAGTTGAGCGGATTATTGGCCACTGTCAAAGTCAAAGGTGTTCCATCTGCATCGGTAGCGTGAACCCTAAAGGTTAAATTAGCACCCTCAGCTACGGTCTTGGCTCTGATGGAATCTAAAACCGGGGCCTGATTGACATTGGTGACTGTTATCTGAACCACTTCAGTATCAAGCAAGGACCCATCCGAAGCCCTGAAAGTGACATTATACACGCCTGCCTGGATAAAGCTGGGATTGAAAGTAAATGAACCGGAGCCATTACCGCTGTCAAATAATGAGGCGTTAGCCGGGACATTGGCAGCAGTGAAAGTTATGGTATTGCCATCCGGGTCTGTGGCATGAATTCTGAAGGTCAAATTAGAACCTTCGGCAACAGTTTTAGAGCGGATGGAATCTAAAACTGGGGGAAGATTGGTCTCGGTGACTGTGATTTGTACAATTTCACTATCTGTGAAACTGCCATCACTAGCTTTAAAAGTGACATTATATACACCTTGTTGAGTAAAGTTAGGATTGAAGGTAAATGACCCGGCCCCGTTTCCGCTGTCGAAAAATGTAGCATTGGTCGGTACATTAGTGGCTGTCAAAGTCGGGATAGTCCCATCCGGATCTGTGGCATGTACTCTGAAACTTAAAGTTCCACCTTCTGTGACGCTCTTGGCTCTAATGGAATCTAAAACCGGCGCCTGATTTCCCACATCGGTGACAATTATTTGAACTATTTCACTGTCTGATAAGCTGGCGTCAGCCACTTTGAAGGTGACATTGTAAACTCCGGCTTGGGTAAAATTGGGAGTAAAACTAAAGGAACCGGCTCCGTTACCTGAATCTATAAAAGTCGAATTAATTGGGTTATTAATTGAAGTCAGAACCAGGACATCCACATCCGGATCTGTAGCATGTACTCTGAAAGTCAAAGTCGCGCCCTCGGCAACTGTCTTGGAGCGAATGGAATCTAAGACCGGAGCCCGGTTGGTGTTGTTAACTGTTATTTGGACAATTTCACTGTCGGATAAGCTGCCGTCTAAAGTTTTAAAAGTCACATTATAAATACCGGCCTGGGTGAAGTTGGGATTGAAACTGAATGAACCGGCTCCGTTACCGCTGTCAACAAAGGTAGCATTGGTGGGCATATTTGTCCCTTGTAAAGCTGGGGTAGTGCCATCTGGGTCGGTAGCATGTACCCTGAAAGTTAAATTAGAATTCTCAGCCACCGACTTTGCTCTAATCGAGTCTAATATCGGAGCTTGATTTCCAGCTTCCAGAACAGTAATTTGGACAAGTTCACTGTCAGCCAAACTTCCATCACTGGCTATGAATGTTACATTATAAACACCGGCCTGGGTAAAGCTGGGGGTAAAGTTAAACGAGCCCGAACCATTTCCATTGTCCAGAAAAGACGAATTAATCGGTGAATTTGCCGCCGCAAGCGAGGGAATATTTCCGTCTGGGTCTGTGGTGGTTACTGAGAACGCAAGGGTACTTCCTTCAACTACAACTCTGTTGCCGATGCTGTTCAATACCGGAGGTCTGTTGACATTAGTAACAGTTATCTGGACTACTTCAGTATCCAGAAGACTTCCATCACTTGTTCTGAATGTTACATTATAAACTCCGGCCTGAGTGAAATTAGGATTGAAAGTAAAGGAACCAGCACCATTGCCACTGTCAAAAAATGTAGCATTTGTCGGAACGTTGGCTGCCGTAAGAGTTAATGGAGTCAAATCCGGGTCCGTGGCATGCACTCTAAAGGTTAAATTGGAATTCTCCGCCACCGTTTTTGCTCTAATCGAGTCTAACACCGGAGCTTGATTCCCGGCTTCCGTAACTGTTATCTGAACCACTTCAGTATCTAATAAACTGCCGTCGCTGGCTCGGAAAGTTACATTGTAAATTGCAGCCTGGACGAAGCTGGGGTTGAAGCTAAATGAACCGGCTCCATTCCCACTGTCAAAAAAGGTGGCGTTGGTCGGAATATTGGCTGCGGTTAAAGGCGGTATAGTTCCGTCAAAGTCGGAGGCATGCACTCTGAAAGTCAAATTATTCCCTTCCACCACGCTCTTCGAGCCAATGGGGTCTAATACAGGTGCTTGATTGGTATTGGTCACGGTAATTACCACAACTTCAGTATCTAAGATACTTCCATCCGAAGCTCTGAAGGTAACGTTATATACTCCGGCTTGGGTAAAGTTAGGGTTAAAGCTAAATGAACCGGCTCCATTCCCACTATCCACAAAGATAGCATTGGTAGGCACGTTGGCTGCTGTTAAAGTCAGCGGGGTTGCATCCGGATCGGTTGCGTGCACTCTGAATGTTAAATTAGAACCCTCAGCTACTGTCTTTGAGCGAATTGAGTCTAAGACCGGAGCTTGATTAACATTAGTCACTGTAATGGCTACTACTTCACTGTCTAACAAACTCCCGTCTGAAACTCTAAAGGTAACATTATATACCCCTGCTTGAGTAAAATCAGGATTGAAACTAAAGGACCCAGCCCCATTTCCTGAATCCACAAAGTTAGAATTCGCAGGCGTGTTAACTGCTGTCAAAGTCAAAGGTGTTCCGTCCGGGTCTGTGGCATGTACTCTGAAGGTTAAATTGGAATTCTCTGCCACGGTCTTAGCCCCAATGGAATCTAATACCGGAGCACGGTTGGTATTGGTTACGGTAATTGCCACTACTTCAGTATCTAACAAACTTCCATCCGAAACTCTGAAGGTTACATTATACACTCCGGCTTGAGTAAAGTTCGGATTAAAACTAAATGAACCGGCCCCGTTTCCTGAATCCACAAAATTAGAGTTGAGCGGATTATTTGCCACTGTCAAAGTCAAAGGAGTCCCATCAGGATCGGTGGCATGCACTCTGAATGTCAAATTAGAACTTTCTGCTACTGTTTTTGCTCCTATGGAATCTAACACTGGTGGTCGATTGACATTGGTCACTGTAATTGCAACCACTTCACTATCTAACAAACTTCCATCACTAGCCCTGAAAGTAACGTTATACACTCCGGCTTGAGTAAAGTTCGGATTAAAACTAAATGATCCGGCCCCGTTTCCTGAATCCACAAAATTAGAGTTGAGCGGATTATTAGCAACTGTCAAAGTCAAAGGTGTTCCATCCGGATCTGTGGCATGTACTCTAAAGGTCAAGTTTGAATTCTCAGTCACTGTCTTAGAACCTATGGAATCTAACACTGGGGCTCTATTCGTATTAGTAACAGTTATCATCGCCACCTCACTGTCCACTAAAACACCATCAGAAGCTTTGAAAATTACATTATACATCCCTTCTTGAGTAAAATCTGGATTGAAGGTAAATGAGCCTGCTCCATTGCCACTGTCAAAAAAGGTAGCATTGGTGGGTACATTGGGTGCTGTCAAACTCGGTATAGTTCCATCCGGATCTGTAGCATGCACTCTAAAGGTCAAGTTTGAATTCTCAGCCACACTCTTGGAACCAATCGAATCTAAAACAGGGGCTCTATTCGTATTGGTTACTGTGATTGCTACTACTTCACTATCCACCAAACTACCATCAGAAGCTTTGAAAGTAACATTATACACCCCTTCTTGAGTAAAATCAGGATTGAAAATAAATGAGCCCGCTCCGTTGCCACTGTCAAAAAAGGTAGCATTAAGAGGTTTATTAACCACTGTCAATATTAACGAATCTACATCTGGATCTGTGGCATGCACTCTAAAAGTCAAGTTTGAATTCTCGGCCACACTCTTGGAACCTATGGAATCTAAAATAGGAGCATGATTAATCTTCACTGTTATTTGAACAGTGCCGGTATCTGAGCCACCTTGACCGTCATTAACTATAAATGTATCGGCGTAAGGCGAGTTCAAAGTATCTGCCGCCACCGGGGCCCAATCAAAAAAACCCGTGTCCGGCGAAACCTTTGGAGTTGAGGTGAAATTTCCCACTCCAATTTTAGTTATAGTTAAAGTATCCAAAAGATTTAAATCGGTAGCCACCACTATGAAATTCAAAGTGTTCCCCACAAAAACTGTTTCTGGGCCGGGAACAGATAATACAGGAGGAATATTTTGTGCCCCGGCAGATAAACCTAAAAGTAAATTGAGAACCAATCCGATAAAAATCTTTTTTCTCATTTGAGTAAAGTCATTTTCTTGGTTTCGGAGTATTTTCCAGCCGATAGGCGATATAGATAAACTCCACTGGCAACTTTTTCTCCCCTCTCATTGGTTCCATCCCAGGTTACCGAATGGTGACCGGGATATTTGGCTTCTTCAAATAAGGTTTTTACTTTTTCTCCCAAGATGTTGTAAATTTTGAGTGAGGCCTGCACGGCTTCACCGGAAGTACCGGTAATTTCAAATTTGATGATGGTATTGGAGTTAAAGGGATTGGGATAATTCTGGCTCAAAGCAAAACTTCTTGGAATCACACCCTGAGCCTCAGCTATGGGAATTACCACGGCCTTTTCATCCGCCAAAACCACTTTCTTTAATTTCAAGTTCAGATTTTGAGTTGAAGCGGTATTAAGTGTAACCGGTAAAGTTAGAATCTTTCCTTCTCCGGTAGAAATGCTGGCACTGCCGAAGCTGTATAATAAAATTTTCAGGTTTCCGTTTTTATCATCTTTATATTCCAAAATGAAATCCTTGGTTCGCTCTAATTTTTGAGGGGTATGGAAAGTGAGTTCACCGGGGTCATAGCTGATTTGAAATTGAGCTCCAGCCACCGGAACCAATAAATTAGCCAAGATGGATACTGTTGATGAGGTAGTTACATCCGCAGTGAAAATCTCTACGGAAGCCAAAGGTGGCCCTTCCACCACAGGTGGAGTACCGATTGGGCGACCTAAAATTATGTTTATAATACCCACCAAATCACCCACATCTACTGAAAAATCTTTATTCACATCAGCAGCATCAAGTTGCCTCGTAGTTAGGGTGAAATCTCCCAAAATAAAAGAGACTAAACCCACCGCATCTTGAACATCTACTATTAAATCTGAGCTAACATCTCCCAGACGGTCAACCGTGAATAAGCCACTGATGGTCTTTATAGTTTTTGAGGGAACACTGGGGTCTCGACTTATCGACTCTCTTCCATTTTTCAAATCTAACAAGGTTTGTCCGGGCACCGCTGCCGTATCTATAGAAACTGCTACATAGATAATAGTATCTACTCCAGGCAGGATGCTATCTCGAGTTAAACTGATAATCAAAACTGTGACTTTTCCTAAAGAGTCTCCTAAATTGCTAAACACTGAAAAACCGCTTAAAAGTGGCGCGGCTACAAATGAATCTATCTGGACAATATTAGAGTCGTATTCTATATCAAACTGGAGTCCATAAGTGTTTTGTCGATTGAAAAAGGAAATCGGAATCAAAATCCCTTTTTTCCCCGGAATTCCCCCCCGGTCACTAGCGATGGTGAGTTCATCTTGGGGTGGTTCTTTTATAATGATAGTGACACTGCGGGTGTCAACAACTCCGCTGTCATCCACGGCTCGAAATTCTACTGTGAGAGTGTCGCGGGCTTGAGCCAAAGAAGGACTGAAGCTAAAGTTGCCTATAACCGGAGAAGAGCCGCTGACAGTGGGGAAAGTGGCATTGGGTGGTAACAGAGGTGCCGATAAAGTTATGTGGTCTCCAGAATCCGGGTCGGTGGCACGCACAGAAAAACTTAAGCTCTGTCCGGCCGTTACTTCCTGAGGAGAGGAAATGGGGTCGATGACTGGAGGATCGTTAAACGGAGTAACACCACCCTCAGCATCGACAATGACAGTCCCATTTTGCAAACGAGGTGTGTAGACGTTTAGACCTATAGAATCCGCATAAGTATTATAAATTAAGGGGAAATTCGGATCACCTTCCAAAGTTAAAATTATAGTAGTATCTTTAGTCACAGAAGCTGATACATTAAATAAAAATCTAACCACCGGTCCAGAGCCCACGGCTAAAGAACCAGAAATTAAACGACTAGCTGCTCCAAAAGTAACTATCCCTGGTTGAGGTACATTCCCACTAAAGGCAAACCATCTAAAAAAGTCTCCTGTGGTATCAGTTCGGGGAGTATGTTGTGTAATCATAGCATAAGAGGTATCATCGGTGATAGTATCTACAATTGGAATTGTCTGAGCGATCAAGATATTGGGATCATAGCGGAATCGAATTTGAAATCCACCGGCTGCTCTGGAATTTTTTAAACTAACGTCTATTCGAACACTGGTCTGCCCTGGTTGCACGGTCAAACCCACCATTTTCAAAGTATCTCCGGAAACATCAATTATCGTATCCGGATTTAAGACTCCGGTGGTGTAAAACTTGTGCCAGGGAGAATCATATAAAGGAGTATCTCCGGCCCACAACTGAGTCTGGCTTAAAGCTACCGGTATTAAAATTAAGGTCAGAGCAAAAAGGATTCTTTTCATTTTTATTTGAGCAAACTCATTTTTTTTGTGAAACTTTTCTCCCCCACATTCAAGCGATAAAGGTAAACACCGCTGGCAACGGTTTCCCCCTTTTGATTAGTTCCATTCCAGCTGATGGTGTAAAATCCGGCTGGCTTTCTTTCCTGGACTAAGGTTTTGACTAATTGTCCCTTTATGTTGTAAATTTTTAAACTGACTGTAGCATCTTCTGTTAAACTAAAAGAAATTTTAGTTTCTAAATTGAAGGGGTTGGGATAGTTTTGGTCTAAGGTAAATTTATCTGGAACTGCTATACTGCTGGTTTTATTTGTAGTAGTTTTCACAAGATTCCCCGAATCATTTGAAAACTCTACTTGTTTAATATTAAGGTCTCCTGTTTCTGTTTGAACTGTAAATAAAAGATTTTCTCCGAGCGGAATTATTTTTCCTACTTGACTGTAAATTAAAATTCGCAAAACTCCCTCTTCATCCTTATATAGTTTATCCATATCAGCCAAGGCCTCGGTAAAGATAACTGCCACGGCTGAATGGGGTTGGTGCTCGAAAACAAATAAACCTCCCCCCAAGTTGGCTCCGGAGTTTGTGTAAACGCTGAAGCTATTCTCTTGTTTTTGAACCTCAAGCTTCACCTCACTGTTTACAGAAAAAATTTTACCAGCTAAGGATGGTCCTTCCACGATTATCCGAAGTAAGTAAACCAAATCAGCTATGGTGGCAGGAATCCCGTCTTGATTGACATCGGAGTTAGCATACTGTTGAGCATTGAAAGGGAAATTTACCGGGTCGCTTAAAAAGTTAGCAAATCTGACTGCATCTCCAATTTCAAAAGGGATGCCGTTTAGATTTATATCTCCTATCAAAAGTTGAGTTCTTATTATATTGACATGACCATCCCGATAAGTAATATCCGATTGGTAAATTAAATTCCCAGATGCGTCAGATAAGGTGTTGTCAGTGGAATCGTTGAATTTGAAATTTACCGGGATACTGAAACCGGCAAAACCTGGGTCAGAATTGATTTGAAAAATCAAATTAGCTATTACTCCTTGTCCGGGTGGCAAAGGAGGAGTAGGGTAAATATCCGGTATATTGGCAAAGCCCACTAACTTTAAATCTCCAGAAATATTCTGATAATTTTCCTGGAAGCTGAAAAATTCCCAATTGGAAGTGCGGGTGTTAGTGCGAGTAACATTTAATAAATTCAAAGCGGTGACATCAAAATGGAGTAAAAGGTCAAAACCACCTATTGAATCTAGGTTCACCAATTCCAGGGGAACAGTAACGATATCACCCGGATAACCGTCGACCTGGGCCACACTTAAGACAAAATCTCCGGAAGGTAAAACAGTAATGCTAAAATCTTTCTGACTGGCCCCACCCTGAAGATCGGTGGCTTTAAAAGTGACTACAAAAACTCCGGTATCAGTGAGCAGAGGGGTCCAACTAAAGGTGCCTGGATTTTGGTTGTCGAAAGTGGCACCACTGGGCAGGTTTAAGGCATTTAAACTTACTTCTTCTTTATCCGGATCCAGAGCCGAGACCTGGAAGTCGACCAAAACTCCGGCAAAGGTAGTCTCCGGCTGGGGTAGAATTATTACAGGCAGAGCATTTTTATTTATGACATAGATTGAAATTTCTTGTTTGGTTAGATTGACTCCGTCAGAAACTACAAAAGTGACTTCAAAGGGGCTACCTTGGGAGGAATAAAGACCGGTAAAATCAGGCACCCAGCTAAACCGGGCTGTTCCATCTCCGTTATCAATAATTTCAGAACCCGGAGGAGGATTTAAAACAAATATCTTCAGTACATCTCCGGTGGGGTCAAAGGCCTTTAGATTAATTTTTAAACTTTCCCCCTCCAAAACTGATTTATTTCCGATGGGTTCAAATTTCGGTGGTAAATTTTCTTCAGTTATGTTAATTTCTCCGGTTTTGAAGATTGGGGAAAATTCTACCACCGCTGTGTCTACAAATGATAAATATCGCGAGCTGTCAATAAAGGTATCAATGCTAACAACTTGAGGTAAAACTGAATCTTTTACGGTAAAAAATAATTTTGCGATAACACCTTCACCCGCTCCCAAGGAACCAGAAAAATAAATGGCACCGAAGGTAATTTTCTGTTCCAAAGTATCTATGTCGATGGGTTTTAATTGGGCACCATCCAATCTTGTTCCAAGGTAGGATACCGAATCCGCAATTAATGCATTCCCCGAAAATTTCAACGGGACTATCAATCCAGCTACTGCTTCATCATTGAATGCAGTCACAGTAACCATAAATTTACTCCCTAACGAAGTTTGAGTTTTGGAGACCCTGATAGTGTCTGGTACCCCGGGGTCTTGGGCTGGACTGGGAATATATAAAAAAAATAAAAGAAGGGATAAATTGGTAAGAATCGACACGAACTGACATCTTTTCATCTTTTCTCTTTTTTATTCAAGTCCTAAATTGCTCACAAATCTGTTCTTTATTATTAGAACTTGAATTTCTCTCTCACTTTGTCATCCGATTAAGCTTTTTTAATTGAGAGCTTAATCCTGCCCATCACCTCCCTAAAAATTTTTTTAAGCTCATGGAGAGGCCGCCTTTGGCGGCCTCTCCAAGGCTGAAAAACCTCAACTGAATTACTTCAGCAAGGTCATCTTTAAAGTCTTGGTAAAGTCGGCAGCCTGGAGTTTGTAGAAGTAAACTCCGGAAGCTACAACTTTGCCACTAGCATTGGTTCCATCCCAGGTAATGCTTCGGTATCCAGCATTCATTTGCTGCTGGTATTCTTTCACCAACTGACCAGCCACGTTGTAAATCTTCAACGAGACTTTGCCGTCAACCGGTAAAGCGAATCTGATAGTAGTTGAAGCATTGAATGGGTTGGGGTAGTTCTGGGACAAGCCGAAAGCTGTGGGCCTGTAGGTAATACCGGCGATATTGACATCTATCGGTGCGCCGTAGTAACCAGCCGCTTCGACTTTGGATAGCTCTCCCACTCCGTAAATCTTGAAGAGCTCGGATATTCCAGAGGAGATTTTGTCTCCTGCCTCCTGGAACTTACCGTGAACCAACACTCTAGTTTCTCCATTGGATTTACCCCATTGCAGTGTTAATCCGGACAAGTTGTCAACCTTGGTGGCTTCGCCTTTGAACACAAACAAAGCCGCTCCTAAGTCAACCTCTCCTTTGGTTGAGACCTTCGTGCCATTGTAAATGGCTTCCACCGCGTTGGCAATTGGAGCCAGCTTCGGTCCACCCAAAGGTGCCTGGTCACCAGACAGAATTCTCAGCAAGTACACCAAATCAGCTACGCTCAAAGGTAGACCATCAGCGTTGATGTCGGTGGCGTTTATTTGTCTTTCCCTGGTATCCGGGTCACCACTGAATACTCCAATTCCGGAAATAAAGTAACTGGCAAATAACACCGCATCTCCGATTTCATAAGCGAATCCATTGACGTTGATATCTCCTCTGACCAGCGGGTCTATATCACATCTGAAGACGATTCCACCGTCTATGCAGCGAGCACAAGGTCTGACTTCGGCCTTGGGGTATAGCCCTGGACAGAGTCGGGGATTGAAGAATAAGGTGTCATCGAAGACATTAACCACATTACCAGTGCAGTCGCTGAAGGCATTCACAATACATTCAGGATCCAGTCTCTCCCAGATTATGGGGGCCCGGAAGCAGCGGTACAGTTCGTTGTTGGATAGTCTGAAGGTAAGCAGTAAAGTACCAACTCCACCCACGGGTAGACACTTGCCTTCATAATAGTACAACCTTCCGATACCGACTATACAGAGTTTGAACTTGTGTATAACGGTAGAGGGGTTGTTTCTCCATACTAAATAATGCCACTTGTAGCTGCCCTGAAATGGACCCGGCTCATCAAAGAATTCGCCTCTCTCTAAAGAGACGAAGGTCAACAATACTGGGTCGTATTCGATGCAGAAGGTAAATCCGCCCACGTCGGTTCCGGAAGCATCGATGGTAATCGGAATAGTTACTTTGGAACCTGGACTACCAATGGCTTCGCCGATATTGGCAAATAGACATTTGGCTACTAAGTCCACAGTGGTTGTACAACACACTGTAGCCTGGCAATCATCAGTATAGCAAGTCACCACCTGATAAGCGCCAGCTTCTCCAGGATCGGTCTGCCATTCAACCATACCTGCATATGTATTTCCACCTCCACAGGCAGGATTAAAGACCGGAGCGTTTACTGGAGCCGGAATAACGAAGACATTACAGGCCACAATCTCATCACAAGCTATGGCATCCGGGTCATCAGCTGAAACTGCGAAGGTGATTAAGGAACCAGACAATCCGGATTTGTTAGCTGGAGCAGTACAAGCCGGCCCGCCTAAGTTCACATAGGGTGTAACCGGACAGCAATGACCGCCGCTGGCCCATCTGGCCAGATAGGAGGACACATCCGAAGTTGTAACCGAAATACCTTGCACGGTTTGAGTGTGAGTGGTATCGATACAAATGGTACAGGTATCATCCACTGAGAACGATAAATGCAGCACAGTATATGTTCCAGCCAATAAACCGGCTTCGGAGAACTCCACCGCTCCATACACAGCGGTCAAGGGGAACATGCTGGGGTCTCCACCGTTGGAGGGAACGAAGGTGGTGCGTATGTCCCAACCCGGTCCGCCCGGTCCAGGCAACCCACCGGCGTAAGTAGTAGCTACGGTGGTATCCAGGACTGCGGCGGCGGTACCGTTGTTGGTTACCGTTACCAATAAAGCACACGCCATTCCGGTAATGTCTTTTCCGGCACCGCTATTGTCAGTTATTAGCTTCAAATCAAAGCTAACAACTGAGTTGGGTCCCACGGAGACATCCGGAGAGGTACAGTCTATATAAGCGCTATCTGGGCCAACTGGATCTTGCCCCCAGCTCAGGCCAGATAGAAGAAACAGAAATGCAAGTATTGCAATAAACATCACGTTACGTCTCATCTTCTTGCTCCTTCAAGTTAAAGGTTATTTAACTCTTACTTCTTTTTTTGGTCGCCATAGGCGACCATTTCTTTACTCTCCCCCTCTATAACTTAAAGGTTAAGTTATTCACCTCCTCACTCACTGTTTATCACCTATTGGTCTCTCTTTTGCCCCTTCTTTCCTCCACCTCCTTTCAAATCAAGTTTAAAGGTTAAAGGTTAGGAAACTAAAAAAGTCATTTTTGGTTTTTTTCATAGTTATGGACAAGGTGCTGGACCACCTTTGAAAACATGATTAACCAGATAAACTATATCTGATAAATTAATGAAAGTATTTCTGTTGGCATCTCCGGCTTTCTCCGGACAGGGGGGGATACCTCCCTTAAAAATATAGTTGACCAAGTAAATGATGTCCGAGAGCCCTATCGCTCCATTGGCATTGGCATCTCCATAAACACACAGACCGGGCACGTAGACTGAACCCTCAAAAAATTGCACCGAATCAATTAACTCACCAGTAACTGGTTTTGACAAATGCGAACCGCCCGTATCTACCCGAATTATGGTCAACGTGGTTTCCGGAATGGTAAAACAGTCCGAAGTTATGTTTACTAAAATATTGAAGAAAAGACCATTTCCGGGACCGATTACCCCCGAAGGTGGATTTGAATCGACATCCGCCACACCCGCTATAGTTAGACGACCGCCTGTTGATGAATAAACCAACTGATCAAAATTGCTTATCATAGAACCTGTTGTATCCACAGCATTAATAATATACACTACAAACGTATTATCTAAAACCAATGTCATTTCAAAGCCACCAATCTGGGCGTTGGGATTGTTTAAATAAACCGGAACCTTGAAGTTGACGGTTTTATATTCTGTAGCTGTACTTTGTACAGCCACCGAAGGATTCGCTTGTTCCTCGCTCCAACTGCTTCTACACCACATAAGCGTTATAAGGATGAATAGAGCTAAAATAAATTTTTTTAGAGTCATCTTAATTCCCCTCAGTTAAATTAATTCTTATTAGTATAAATAACTAACACTCTAACAAGTTTATTGCAGATGACTCCTTATAATGTACTTTTTGCTCCTGTTTTTTAATTCCCCCTCGGCGGTAAATCAAAAAACTTAGACGATTAATTAGCAGACTAGGTCTGAGTTACTGAAGTTATTACCCAATCTCCGCCTATAATATATATACCCTGCCTAAGTTTGTCAAGTGAAAAATGATAAAAAATTCATTTTTTTTAACCCAACTCTGCTCTCTACCCGCTCTTAATCTGTGCCGAGGTTTCGAGATCTTTTTCAGCAAAATCAATGCCATCCAGTTAGCTTCGGATTGCGTCAAATTTTATCATCCGGCTCAAGCATTCTTAATTATGACCGCTTAAAGAATAATTTCTTCGAATTATTAGATTATTAAAGGCAAGTTAAATAGCTGTTAATTGTGTCGATTATGCAAACTCCTTCACATTTACCGCAGTTCTCAAAGGAAGGAGCAATGAACTATGAAAATGAGACGCAACAGCCGGTACTCACAGCCGATGTTTTTGAGCTCTTATGGCTACGCCATGGTGTCCCAGAAGGGATGGTCTCCGACTGGATCCCGTAGGGGAAAGCCTTGACCGTAACCAAAGAACTACCGGAACTGGAATGGTTGCTTTTCAAGGCTGGAGATTGAACTTTTCCATCCGATAGATGAGGGTGGCTCTGGTCAGACCCAAAAGCTTGGCGGCCTGGGTCTGGTTACCCTGACTTTTTTGGAGGGCTTTCTGAATTAGGCCTTTTTCCAGCTCCTCTAATTTGACTCCCCCTTCAGGAAACTCATTTAAAAAGTCGTTTCCGGTTAGCCCTGCATCTTGGGTCAGTTTGGCTGGTAAATCTTCTATGCTCAAATTCTTCTTGTTTTTTAAAACCAGGGCTCTTTCCATAATATTTTCTAATTCTCTGACATTCCCCGGCCAAAAATACTTATGGAAAGCATTCCAGACTTCTTGACTGATTTTACTATCTGGCTGGTTATATTTTTTTAGGAGAAATTCCACTAATAATGGAATATCTTCTTTTCTTTCTCTTAAGGGTGGTAGATTTATAGCTATGACATTTAGCCTGTAATACAGGTCTTCTCTGAATTTTTTTTCTTTGACCTGTTTTTCCAAATCCAGATTGGTGGCAGCTATAATCCGGACTTGAACTTTGATGGGTTTAGTCCCTCCCACTGGTGTAAACTCTTTTTCCTGGATAACTCTCAAAATCTTTGCCTGGGTCTCCAAAGACATCTCTCCGATTTCATCCAAAAAGATACTTCCCCCGTCGGCTAACTCAAACATCCCGGCTTTGGTTTTGTAAGCCCCGCTAAAAGCTCCTTTTTCATAGCCGAATAATTCCGATTCCAAGAGATTAATAGGAATGGCGGCTGACTGGACTGCTACGAAGGGACCTTCTTTAAAAGGACTATTATAATGAAGGGCTTTGGCAACTAACTCTTTGCCGGTCCCGCTTTCTCCCAAAATCAGGACGTTGGAGTTGGTTTGAGAGACTTTGGCAATCAGTTCAAATACTTGCTGCATCCGGGAAGATTCCCCCACTATATTTTCAAAGCGATATTTCTCCTGTAGCTGAAACTTCAGGTTCTGGTTTTCTTCTTCTAAAAATTTCTCCTTGAGAGCTTTTTTCACTACCAAGACCAGCTCATCCTGACTGAAGGGTTTGGTGATATAATCCGAAGCTCCCTGTTTCATAGCTTCCACAGCGGTTTCGACCGTGGCAAAGGCGGTTATGATGATGACCTTGGTCTGGGAGGCAAATTTTTTGACCTCTTTGAGAACTGCAATTCCATCCATACCCGGCAGGGCTAAATCTGACAGGACTAAATCTATCTCCTCTTCTTTTCTTAGAAAGTCCAGAGCAGATTTTGGCTCTGGGAATGCAAAGACCGCATACCCTTTTTCTTTTAAACTATATTCAGTCACCCGTAAAAGTGAGGAGTCGTCGTCGATGACTAAGATTTTACTTTTTCTCATACTCTTTGCGGCAGCTTAATGGTAAAAACAGTGCCTTTTCCGGTCTGGCTTTCTACTGTAATTTTCCCTTGATGATTTTGTATTATCCTTTCAACAATCCCTAACCCTAAACCCACACCTTCTTTTTTAGTGGTAAAGAAGGGGATGAAAACCTTTGGCAAGTTTTCCGGGGAAATGCCTGGGCCGCTATCTTTGATTTCCACGGTTATCCAGCCATGATTGACTTCCGAGCTTACTGAAATTTCTCCCGCAGTGTCAAAAGCCTGCAGTGAGTTTAGTAATAGATTTAAAAAGGCCTGTTTAAGTTGAGAAAGGTCGGCTTGAATTTGAGGAAGTTTTGTATTAAAGTAAGTGCTCAAAGCTATTTGCTTTTTATCTGCTTCGGGTTTGACAATAGAGAGACTTTCCTGTATAAGTTGGTTCAGGTCACAGCTAACCAAAGCCGGTTTGCTGGGCCGGGCGTAAGATAAAAAGTCGGTTACTACTCGATTCAGCCGTTTAATTTCCTTAAAAAGGATGTTTAAGAATTCTGCCTTTTTATCCCCCTCCTTATAATCTTCCTTTAATATCTCTAAAGACCCCTGAATTGAACCCAAGGGATTTCTTATCTCATGTGCCATGCCGGAAGCCAGCTCACCCAAAACTTTGAATTTATTGGCTTGGATCAGCTCTTCCTGGGCTTCTTTTAGTTTAGCTCTCTGCCTTCGTTCTGACTCCACTAAGGCACCGGCCACCCAGGCCACTATATTATAAAGCAATATTTCAAACAAGGCATCCATGGTCTGTAAATGAATCTGCCCCCAGCGGTGGAAAACATGGGGGATGAAGACAATGCTGACTGTTATAGATGAGATTAAGGCCCCTTTTAATCCGAAGGTGAAGGCGGCTAAGATTATGGGAACATAGTATAGACGACGGTAAAGGTCGTGTAATAAAGGTTTATCCGGAGGGGTAAGGTAATGGGCTAAGGTCAAAACTAATATAATGAAGGAAATCAGGTAAAACTGGGTTTTCTTTTGCATTTTAAATTGTTCGACTAAAATTTAGCTTTTAGAATAGAAATGTCAAATGGATGCTTGTATTTTAAACGGAAAGAAGTAGAGAGCAGTTTGGGGGTTCTTTCCTTGTAGTCAAAGCAAAAAGCTCTGGAATTCTTAGATTACCATAAAGATTAAACTACAAACAACAAGCCCCAGACTTTTTAGGAGCAGGACCCATTTTGAAAAAATAATTAATGGCATACAGAACATCCGTAAAATTAACCTTCGTATCGCCGTTGAAATCCCCGCGACACAATGGAATTGGGGCCGGACCTCTTTTAAAGAGGAAGTTACTTAAAAACATTAAATCACCCAGGTCAACTGCTCCGTCCTCATCACAGTCCCCGGCAATCGCCACACATTCCGCGGATGTCACCCTACAACAACTCCTCACAAATTGAGGAGTGTAACAACCACTGCTTAGGGTAGATAGACAGAGGGGTATTTCACCCAGCCCCACATTGATACATATGGTGCAGGTATCCTTCACTATGAAATTTAGATGAGCTAGGGTATAGGTAGCGGGACCGAACAAATTTGTGGATGAGAAATTAACTGCACCCAGGGTCAACTCCATAGGAAAAAGAGCCGGATTGCCGGCGTTAGAGCTGACAGTTACTTTCTTGATATCCCAGCCTTGCACGGCTGTACCGGAAAAGGACCGGGTCAGGGAGGAATCTAATCTGACTTTGGCTTTGGTATTATTTGTGACCGTGATAAGCAAGGGGACTCCCAGGCTGGTAATATCATTCCCAAAACCGCTGTTGTCGGTCTTCAAACGCAAGTCGAAACTTACCTTCATGGACTCGGCCGCATAATAATCCGGAGGAGTACAGTCTATAAACAAAGTATCCTCGGCACCGGGGTCCTGGGACCAAGCAGGAGTGGAAATACTAAGAACGAAAGCAGAAATCAATACGAAAAACAATAACTGTGATCTCACCTCAAACCTCCTTGAGTTAGAAGTTGTTTTGGATTCCTCTGTTACCCCTCGGCCCGAATATACCAATCTGGCCTGGCTTTGACAAGAACTTTTTTAAGAATTTTGCAGAAAGTTATTTGTCACAAGCCATATTTTATAGCCGTTCCCCCACATTTTTGCCAGAAAAAGAACTATTTTCAGGCAGTATAAAAATTATACTTTCTTGTAATCGTCAATCCCTCAAGCCGTTATAAACTTCCCGGATTTTGTGATCTTTTTGGCAAAAGCTTTGCTGAAATAAATAATGAAAGAAGCCCAAAATGAAGATAAAATTCAGCTTAAGTTTAAAAAATATAGTGGTGGATGAGACCTACATCGACCACTTGATTTTTGATTGGGAAGAAGAAGCCACCCCGGAAGAGGTCTTAAGAATGTCGGAAAAGTGGATTACCACCCGCAATTTTTTGACCACCCGGATGAGCGGCTTGAAAAAAGTAGGGGAATCCAGTTTCACCATCGAACCGGTAGAAGAGTAATGTTTGAGCCAATTATAAGTTTGGGAGAAAAAGTGCAACAGATAAATGTATATATAAAAGAGCATTTCGGGCCCTGGGGGTTGGCTACTTTTTATCTGCTCTCCGGCTATTTTGCTTTTCAACTTTTAGTCAGAATCCTGAAAATCGCTTTTCAGATTGTTTTATATGTTTTCGTTCCCTCCTTAATTTTGGCTTACTGGGGTTCGGTGATTACCACCTTTTCTATTTTCAAGCTTTTGCCTTTCACATCCGTCCTTTTTATGGGGATTAGTATCTTGAAGCGGTAAATTTGATTTAGAGAAATTTTCCTCCTTCTCCTTTTAAATCCATTCAACTGGGACCAGTCTTTTAATGGGCAAGCTGGAGTAACCAAACTCTGCGATTCCGGTATAGATCCAATTTAAAAACAAGAGAGGTGTTATGCTTAAGTGGAATAATTTATTTATCTTCTTAGCCAGTTTTTCTTTGCTCTTAAGTTCCTGCCATAAAAAATCTGTCAATAACCAGCAACCCCGTCAAGTCGGGGGTAAAATTGAGGAATATGGTAGGTATATTATTACGCTCAAAGAAGGTGTTCACCAAAACCCATTTCTAGACGAATATGGTGTGCGCCCGAATTTAAGATTCTCTAAGGTTATAAATGGTTTTTCGGCTAGTTTAAGTCCAGCGCTTTTTAGGACTATGTCCCAAGATAAGCGCATTAAAATGATTGAGCCGGATTTCATAGTCAGTTTACCACCAGATTTGAACGTCGAAGTTGTTCCGTTAAGTACCCAGATTCTGCCGGCCGGTATCGATAGGATAGAGGCTGACTTGAACCCTTTTGCCAAGATCGATACCATTGATGAGAGAGTAGATATTGATATTGGGATTATTGATACTGGTTGCGATTCCCTCCATCCGGACCTTAATGTTTATAGAAGAGTTGATTTCACCGGTGAAGGGGTTCTAGATGGTCACGGCCATGGCACCCATGTGGCTGGTACTGTAGCAGCCCTTGATAATTCTATAGGAGTGGTAGGTGTTGCGCCGGGAGCAAGAATCTGGAGTATCAAGGTCTTAAACTCTTCGGGTTCAGGTTTTTGGTCCTGGGTCATTGCCGGATTAGATTATGCAGCTGTCCATTCCAGTGAAATAGAAGTGATTAATCTAAGCCTGGGTGGAAGTGGCTATGTTCTAGCTGTGCATGATGCCATACGTAACACAGTAGCTGCTGGTATAGTTACCGTCGTCGCAGCCGGGAATAGTGCTGCTGATATTTTTGGTTCAGATGGGATACCTTATACAGCCGACGACTTTCTGCCGGCCTGTCTTACTCAATGTATGACTATATCGGCTATGAGTGATTGGGATGGGGTATCTGGTGGATTGGGTGGCAGTGGATCCTTTGGACCTGATGATGCCCTGGCAAGTTTTAGTAACTACAGTAAATCCATAGCATTTGGTAATCCAGTGCTTTCCCCTGGGGCTGGTATAGATTTAGCCGGGCCCGGGGTTAATGTTTTGTCAACCTACAAAGGTGGGGCTTATGCCAGATTTTCTGGCACCAGCATGGCCTCCCCTCATACTGCCGGGGCGGTTGCTTTATACATGGCGGAAAATGGCAAAGCTTTTGACTCCATCGGGGTTTGGAATATCAGACAGAATTTAATTGATAAAGGAGAATTGCAATCACTCTGGAGAACTGATGGTAATACCCAAGACCCGGACGGCAACCCTGAAAAATTAGTTTCGGCTGGAAACTTGTCTGGCAACCCCGGCAATAGAAAACCGGCGGTAAAAATTATCTCTCCCCTTGCTAATTCAGCTTGGCTACCGACAGATACCATTACTTTTGAAGGTAATGCTCTTGATTTTGAGGATGGGGATATTTCTTATCGCTTAAAATGGACATCCAGTGTCGAGGGTACTATAGGTTCAGGCACAAAATTCACAAAAACTGGTCTAACTCTAGGATTGCATACTATTCAGGCCAGTGCTACTGACGATAGCGGTGCAGTAGGGGTGGCGGCTATTGCCATTTCTATACAGGAAGCACCCTTGATTCCGCCCGCTAATCTTTCAGTAATTCAGGTCAACAATTCAACTTTAAAATTGACCTGGCTTAATGCCACTTTTGCCAGAGACTGGGTCTTAATAGAACGCTCAGATAAATCCAGAAATGGAGGATGGACAGCATTTATTCAAATAGATTCGGTTCGGGCCAATGGCGGTTATCAGAGTTGCGAGAATATGCTCATTAATCCTTTGCCCGCTAGTGTTATATATAGATTAAGAGATAAGCGAGGCGATTTATATTCTGATTATTCAGAGGTTATTAGATGTCAGTTAAGACAATTATCGGGCAAGAATAGGAGGTAGAGTGGCTGAAAAAATTACTTTTCTTATTCTTGAGCATACTTATTTTTCACTACGATAAAAGTATTGTAAATGACTGATATTGAAAGCCAGCCGAGGTATTAGCCTCTACTCGAGTTAGTAGGCCCACGTTGAGGACAACGTGGGTCTATGAACTCATTAATAAAAAGATACTGTAAAAAATGCTTGACAAAAATTTTTTTGAGAGTTATTATTAGGGGAGAGTCCACCCTTTCTTTAAGGGGAGAGATATGAAAAAGTTTTTGTTTATCATCATAGTTTTGCTTCTAACGGGGATAGGGTATGCCCAAGACCCTGGTATTCCAGATACTGTTCGTTTTGGGGAGTGGGGAGTTTACCTTCCTTGCCCCCCTTGTTCTGGGGTAGCCACAGTTCCAATTTATGTTTTTAACGATGAATTATTACGCATTATGCAATTTTATCTGGAATGCGCAGGTCCTGTGAAATTTAAAGACGTGGAATTTTCAGCAGATGTCGACAGTTATTTAGATGACATTCAGGTGAAATATATATCAGAACCAGATAGTGACTTTATGTCTTTTAGCGCCCGAGATTTTACCGAATCATTACCTCCTGGTTTAAGAAATATAGGGTTTCTTGTGCTAACTATTCATGATACTGGGGCGGCTTTGGTAGATACTGCTACCCCTGACGCAATACCCGACCCACCAATCAAGTTTGAGACTGCTGATGTGAATACTTTTATACCCAAAATTATTATAACAACTCAATTCCAATTAAAAGTGCAAAGTATAAAACCAGGTGATGCCAATGGAGATAGCGACCTAAACTTATCGGATATAATATATGTTGTGAATTATATCTTTAAGAATGGGCCAGAACCAGTGAATAAGCAAATGGCAGATGTGAATGTGGATTGTGTTTTGAATCTTGGAGACTTAATATATTTGGTAAATTATATTTTTAAAGGAGGGTTAGACCCTCTACCGGGCTGTAGTGAGGTAGCGATTAAAAGATACATATTGACAAAGAGATTTTTGGAGTTATCATAAAGGTAGCTACGGAGAGAGCGACACTCTCTTTTAGTGAAGGGAAGAAATGAAGAAAGTTTTGACTCTCATCATAGTTTTGCTTCTAACGGGGATAGGGTATGCCCAAGACCCGGGTATTCCTGATACAGTTCGTTTAGGGAACTGGGGGGTTTATCTGCCTTGTCCACCCTGTTCAGGCATAGCCACAGTTCCAATTTATGTTTTTAATGATGAATTCCTAAACAGCATGCAATTTTTTCTGGAATGTGCAGGACCTGTGAAATTTAAAGACGTGGAATTTTCAGCAGGAGTAGATAGTCATTTAAATGACATTCAGTCGAAATATTTACCAGCACCGGATAGCGACTTTATGTCTTTTAACATCCTAGATTACACTGACTCATTGCCACCTGGTTTAAGAAGTATAGGCTTTCTCGTGTTAACCATTCACGATACCGGAACGGCCTTGATAGATACGGCCACAACTGACGCACCACCTGGTCCACCGATTGGGTTTACGACCCCCAACGTGACTTCTTTTATACCCGCAGCTATTATAATGGGTCAGACCCATTTGCAAGAGCAGAGCATACAGCCCGGTGACAACAATGCAAATAATAAAGTTGACCTCGGAGATATAATTTTCTTAGTGAATTACATATTCAAAAATGGGCCGGAACCTATAAATAAGCCAATGTCAGATGTGAATGTGGATTGTGTTTTGAATCTTGGAGACTTAATATATTTGGTAAATTATATTTTTAAAGGAGGGTTAGACCCTCTACCGGGCTGTTTTGAATAAGCGAACAATGGTTTAACCAATTCAAAAGACCAATGAGCAAGTGCCGTTTTGTCACACTTTTGTGTATTGTTACCTTAAACTTGTCTGCTAATTTATCGGGGGGCCAAGAGAATTTTAGCACGGGCAAATTTTTCCTCGGCGAACTTATTATTAAGATTAAACCCGAAATTGACTCACTTTCTTTGCAAAGTTCTTTACAAAATTTAGAATTAACCAAGTTAGCGTCAGCCACCAGAGGGAATTGGATTTTGGTTGGATTTGATAAAAATACGGATGTGTTAACAAAGATAAATTCAGTAAAAAACTCACCAATAATAGAATGGGTACAACCCAATTATATTTATGAATTGTGTGCTACCATTCCGAACGATACTCATTTTGACTCACTGTGGTCTTTACATAATACTGGACAATACTTAGGGTTTGCTTGTGGCGGCAACTGTCCCTTTGATGCTGATATTGATGCTGCAGAAGCTTGGGATACAACCAAAGGAAATTCAAATTTGAAAATTGCGATTTTGGATAGCGGGATTCCTCTGAACGATTCAGGAAAACTTTCACATCCAGACCTAGATGACACAAGCAAATTTATTTTAGGATGGAATTGTCTTGATTCCAACAGATGCATTAGTGCCGAAAGTCTTTCTGTCAAGGACATAGCAGGACATGGTACTCATGTTACAGGAATAGCGGCAGCAGAATCAAATAATAATACGGGAATCGCCGGAATTGTATGGTTCTGTAAGTTGCTTGTGATTAAAGCCTCTGCTGGCAGTACAGTAGACAGTTTGAGCGGTTGGAGGGTAACTAATGCAATTAGAAAGGCAATCGAAGATAGCGCTAAAGTGATAAGTATGAGTATCGGAGGCACTAGAGGGGATTCTTCTACTTACGGGGATTTAAACATGGAAGCAGCAATCGCTTACGCAGAGTCTAATGGAGTTGTTATTTGTGCTGCAGTAGGAAATGAGGCTGCACCTGACATTCTATATCCGGCCGCCTACGCTTCAAGAGGTGATGATTCCACTCATAGAACAGGTTACAGAAACGTGATTGCAGTCGGCGGTACAAAGTTTAATGATGATCTATATGCACAAAGTAACTACGGCAACGACACTATGAAAGTGACAGTAACCGCACCAGCTATATGGATTTTTTCTACTATTCCTAGTGGATATCAATGGGAATATGGAACTTCGATGGCTGCTCCTCACGTTACTGGAGTAGCTGGTTTGGTCCGTTCTAAATATCCTACTATTTCGGCCGACTCAGTCAGAACCATCATAGAAAACACCTCTGACAAAGTCTGGCAAGACCCGGCCAAAGCCGCTTATGCCAATAACGACACTATTTACCACGACTGGAATAGAAAGTATGGCTTCGGCCGAGTCAACGCCTTCCGAGCCGTAACCCGCAAAACCCTCCTAGCCCCTGTTCTCGACTCCGCCAAAGTCGTCCGAGATAGTAAAGACACCACTCACTGGATTAAATCATTTTGGTCCGATATTTCCGCCGATGAAGACAGCTTCAAGATTTACAGAACCGTTTTCTCCACACCTTATCAGTATAGTAAAGTAGCCGCGACTGCCAAAAACGTTACCACTTACCAAGACCATTGGAGTAACTTGGTCGGCAGTGAAACTTATATTTATAGAGTCAGAACCCACGAGAACATCTCCAACTCCGGCAATTTCAGCGACAGCGCCAAAGTCAAAAACATCCCCAACAAACCGGTGCAGAAAACTCCTTTGGTGATATTTGATATGGCATCATGCTGTCTTGGGTTAGGGCCTGGAGGTTGCGACTCTAAAACTAATAAGGTCATAGTCAAATGGGACAAACCTGCTAATCAGAAGTCGAATACTTTAACGAAATATAAGATAAAGGTAAAAAAACCAAGTGGGGCAGTATATTGGTTTACTCACACTGACGTTACTCAGGATACTATTCGGGATACTCTGTGCTTGTGGATTAATTTGACTTGTTCTTTGTGGGTTTATGCTTATGATGCCACCGATTCCAGCAATGCTTCCAACGTAAAGGTGACGACAACCGGCCCTTGCCAAGTCTGCTCTCCCCCTGGTGAATCTAAAATCGGACCTTTTGACTTCACAGAAACTCAAGAACATCCCAAACATTTTTCTCTTTCTCAAAATTATCCTAATCCTTTCAATCTAAATACTCAAATCAGTTATGCCATACCCCAAAATGCAGACGTAGAAATAACCATTTACAATATTTTAGGCCGTAAAGTGAAAACACTTAATTTAGGTCATCAAGCGCCTGGATATAAAACAGTTACGTGGGATGGGAAAGATAATTCAGGAAACGAAGTAGCCAGTGGAATATATTTTTATAGAATTGTGGCGGGAGAATTTAATCAGACCCAGAAGATGACTTTGCTTAAGTAATTCTCTTTTCAGTTTGAGGATCAAAATAATAGGCCTGCTTCAAATCCAAAAATATTTCCAGCGGGGAATCCAGAGGATAATTTCTATCCTCTTTAACTTGAGCCACCAATTTCTCACCCTTTAAATTCAGGTAAAAGTATTTCTCCCCCCCTAAATTCTCTATTAACTCCAAATTGGCTTTCACTACCCAGTTCTTATTAGAACTGCCGCTGGCCAAAGATATGGCCTGAGGCCTTAGACCTATGATAATCTGTGGGTAATTTTTCAGGGTGGACATTTTTTCCTGGGGTAGAGCTAATTTAAAATCATTATGGAAAAATAAACCTTCGGAACTGGGGGAAATCTCCCCTTTTATTAAATTCATCTTGGGGGTTCCGATAAAACCGGCTACGAAGATATTAGAGGGGGAGTTGTAGATTTCAGCGGGAGTACCGATCTGCTGGGTTAAACCGTCTTTTAAAACCACTATCTTTTCCCCCAAAGTCATGGCTTCGGCCTGGTCATGGGTTACGTAAACTGAAGTGGTTTTCAGCTTCTGGTGAAGCTTTATCAACTCACCTCTCAACTGGGTTCTAAGCTGGGCATCTAAATTGGATAGTGGTTCATCAAATAAAAATACCTTCGGTTTTCGAACAATGGCACGTCCCAAAGCCACCCTCTGTCTCTGCCCTCCGGATAAAGCCTTCGGCTTTTTCTCTAAATAAGAGTCTAGCTCTAAGAGTTTGGCAACCTCCTTTACTCTGGCTTGAATTTCAGAATTAGCCAGCTTTCTGATTTTTAGAGGAAAGGAGATGTTCTCAAAAACCGTCATATGGGGGTATAAGGCATAATTTTGAAACACCATAGCCACATCCCGGTCTTTGGGTAGAACACCGTTGACTAAGGTATCACCTATCCAGATTTCCCCGGAGGTTATGGATTCCAGACCGGCAATCATTCTTAATGTGGTGGACTTACCGCAACCGGAGGGACCTACCAATACAATGAACTGTCCATCCGGAACCTCTAAGGTAAAATCTTTGACTGCCTCTTGGGTGTCAAAGAGCTTGCTGACCGATTTTAAAGATAGTCTTGCCATAATTCAAACCAATATAACAAAAACCGATAAAAACTGAAAGATTTGACTTAAAATTCTTCTAAATCTATATTGTCTTATGATGCCCAAATTCGACCCTTCTATTTTCAAAGCTTACGATATCAGGGGGATTTATCCCACTCAGTTAGGTGAAGAGACTGCTTATCTGGTGGGAAAAGCCTTGGTGGAATATCTGAAACCCAAAAATATTGCCGTGGGCCGGGATATGCGACTTTCCTCTCCGGTTCTATTTGAGAGTATAACTAGAGGAATCTTAGAAACTGGAGCGGATGTAATTGATATCGGCTTATGCTCCACAGATGAGCTTTACTTTGCAGTCGGTAAATTCGGCTACGCTGCTGGGGTGATGATTACTGCCTCTCATAATCCTAAAGAATATAACGGTTTTAAAATCTGCCGAAAAGAGGCAGTCCCATTAAGCGGGGATAGCGAATTAAATGAAATCCGGCAAATTATAACCTCAGGAAAATTTTCAGCTCCTTTTAAAAAGGGAAGTTTAATCAAAAAGGATGTATCTGACGACTATATCCGGCATATTTTATCCTTTGTAGATGTAAAAAAAATTAAACCTTTCAAAATAGTAATTGATGCCGGCAATGGCATGGCAGGATTATTGGTTCCCAAACTTTTTGAAAAACTTCCTGGCCAGCTTATACCTATGTTCTTTGAATTAGACGGCTCTTTTCCCAATCACCCGGCCAGCCCCATTGAACCGGAGAATTTAAAATTCTTGCAGGAAAAAGTCATTCAGGAAAAAGCATTTTTAGGAGCTGCCTTTGACGGGGATGCCGACCGAGTTTTTTTTGTGGATGAAAAAGCCCAGATGTTGGGAGGGGATATTGTCACGGCTTTGGTGGCTAAAAATATTTTAAAAAAAGAAAAAAATGCCACCATTTTATATAATATTATCTGTTCCCGGACCGTCCCCAGGGTTATTCAGGAGAACGGCGGCAAAGCTATAAAAACCAGAGTCGGACATGCTCTGATAAAACCCTTGATGAAGCAGTATAACGCCGTCTTTGGAGGAGAGCATTCTGGACACTTTTATTATAAAGATAACTTTTATGCCGATTCGGCTCTGATTACTTTAGTGGTTTTTTGGGAGCTATTGTCCGAGGAAAATAAAAAGGTCTCCGAACTGGTAGCCGAAATTGACCGTTATTTTCGGTCCGGGGAGATTAATAGCACAGTTGAGGATATTCCCAAAAAATTGAAAGCGATTGAAAAAGTTTACTCTAAAGGGAAAATTGACCATCTGGACGGATTGACCGTGGAATTTGATGACTGGTGGTTTAATCTCAGACCGTCCAATACCGAGCCGCTTTTGAGATTGAATGTGGAAGCCGATTCTCCAGAACTGCTACAACAAGAGACCAAAAAGCTTTTGGGTCTGATTCGAAGTTAAATATTTAAGCCGTAATTCACCCAAATCTGGTATCTCTCAAAAAAAGCTAAATTTGTGAGCTATTCTTACACTGTCAAGTTTTGACAAGCTGTTTGTCCTTAAGCCGTTAGAATTAAAAATTGTTCAATATTAATTTAATCTCTCTTAAGTAAATCACCAAATCTTTCGATAATAGTAAAAAACCCTCTTTCGCTCGAGAGCAAAATGGAAAAAAATGCCAAAATTTTAGTAGTTGATGATGACGAGGTCATCCGCAATCTGTTGATAGATACCCTGACTAGCATGGGGTATCAGACCTGGGGTGCTGCCAATGGCGAGGAGGCCTTAGCGGCTTTAAACCAGAAGAAAGTGGATATCGTCATCACCGATATAAAAATGCCCAAGGTGGATGGGGTCCGGCTTCTGAAAAAGATTAAAGAAATCCAGCCGGACCTGCCGGTCTTAATAATTACCGCCTACAGCTTTGCCTACAACCATGACCAGGCCCTAAAATCAGGGGCAGACGGCTTTTTAGCCAAACCTTTTAGGATTGGTAAAATGGAGGAGCTAATCAAGACCGCTTTAACCCACAAAAAAGCCAACACCTCAGTCCCGCCTGAACTCAACCAGAAAATTTTGATTGTGGATGATGATGAAGTTCTGGTCTCCATGCTGATGGAGACCTTGTATGCTTTAGGCTACCAAGCACACGGTTCGGCTGATGGGGAAGAGGCCCTGAAAAAAATTGAAACAGAAGAGTTTGACCTGGTGATTACCGATATAAGAATGCCCAAAATGGATGGAATTTCATTTTTGAGAACTTTAAAAGAGAAAAAGCCCAAAATGCCGGTGATTATGATTACCGGATTTTCTCTGGCTTTTACCCAGCAGAGAGCCACCCAAGAAGGGGCGGATGGGTATCTGGTCAAGCCCTTTAAGATTGAAAAGATTGAAGAGTTAGTAAAAAATCTGCTGCAGGAAAGTAAGGCAGAGAAATCTTAGGCCTCTTTAGTCAATAATGGTCAACAATAATACCATTATTGACTATTGTTGACCATAGCTAAATTCAGTACCTCTATCATTTCCCGATGTATTTTTCCGTTAGAACCCAGAACCTCTCCTTTATATATGTCTACTGGATTACCCTTATAGTCGGTAACTTTTCCTCCGGCTTCTTGAACCAATAAGACCCCGGCCGCCGAATCCCAGGGGGCTAATTTAAACTCCCAGAACCCGTCAAACCTGCCGCAAGCCAGATAAGCCAAATCTAAAGCGGCTGAACCGGCTCGGCGAACTGCTTGAGCCCGGACCGCAAAATTTGCGAAGTGATTCAAGTTATTGTTTTTGCTGGTGCGGATATCATAGGGAAAACCGGTGGCTAAAAGTGCCGCTGATAGCGGCTCGGCGGTGGAAACTGAAATTTTTTTGTTATTCAGAAAGGCGCCCTTGTGCCTTTCGACTACAAACAGTTCATCTAAATTGGGGTTGTAGATTACGCCTAAAATTACTTCACCCTCATATTCCAAAGCCACGGTTACACAAAAGATTGGAAAGCCATGGGCAAAATTGGTGGTTCCATCCAGAGGGTCCACAATCCATTTATAAGAGGAGCCCCTTTCGATTTTCTCTCTTTCTTCGGATAAAATGGAGTGGGTGGGAAAAACCAGGGTCAATTGGGTTACAATCAAATCTTCGGATTTATGGTCAACTTCGGTGACTAAATTTATCTCCCCTTTGTACTTGATTTTGTTGACCTTCCCCAAACTCTTTTTCAAAAGCTCCCCGGCTTTTAGGCAGGTAACGATAGCCACTTTTTTGAAATCGTGGGGCATAAGTCAATATATTTATTTATAAGATTTGTGTCAATTTAGCTACTTTACAAATTCTGGATAGGGGTTATCTTTATAGGAGAAACCACAGGTTGTTATGAAGTTTATTTGTGATGATATGCTGGGAAAGTTAGCCAGATGGTTAAAAATCTTGGGGTTTGATACTTATTATGAGAAAGACCTGCCGGATAATAAGCTTCTGAAAATTGCTCTGGCAGAAGACCGGATTATTCTGACCCGGGATTCTAAGATTCCTAAAATCAGGAATGCTAAGAATTTTATCTGGATTCACAGCTCTGACCCTCTGGAGCAGTTGAAAGAAGTGGTGCAGAAGTTAAAATTACATATTGAGCCGGAGAGATTCTTTACCCGCTGTCTGGAGTGTAATGGGGTTTTGGAAAAGATTGAGAAAGAGAAAGTGAAGGATAAGGTTTGGCCCTATGTGTATAAGACCCAGGAGAATTTTGTGATTTGCCCGGAGTGTAAAAGGGTTTATTGGGAGGGGACGCATGTGGGGAGGATGAAGAGGAAGTTGGAAGAAATAGTCAGTTAGATTTTCCCAGCTTAAGACAAGCCGGGTCAACTCACAAACACCGTCTCCAAATTGCAAAGCCGGGAAAAAAACAATTGATTTACAGTAGGAATATAAGTATTTTAAAGATGTTTTGTATATTGAACTAAATTTGCCAAATGGATTAGAAACGTACATCGCTGAGCAAAAACTCCCTCTTATTCATCATAAGGCAGATACTCTATTATGAAAATTGATTGGCTTGTTGTTGCTACAATCGCTGCTCCAACAATTGCGTTATTTATCGGTGTATGGATAAACCGCCGATTAGAGAGCCGCCCCAACCTTGTCTCATACTTCGGGCATGTATCTGCGTTCCGTCATACCCCTGCAGAGGGGTCGCCAATCAACGTTAACACCCACTCAGTAATTCTTAGCAACACCGGTCGACGAAGCGCAACCAATGTCCGAATTCACCACCGTGTACTGCCGGCCTACAACATCTGGCCGACACTCGTTCACCATGTAGAAGAACTCGAAGAAGGTAGCAGTGACATTGTGATACCGACGCTGGTGCCCGACGAGCAGATTACTATATCCTACCTCTATTTCCCGCCGATGACGGCCTTCGACATTAACGCTGGAATCAAGTGCGACCAAGGCTTCGCCCGCACAATTCCAGTGTTACTGCAACGTGTATACCCACGTTGGTTTAATATCATCAGTGTTATTCTTACGTTGGTTGGAATTATTTCACTTCTTTACCTTATTTACCTTTTATGTCGCGCTTTGATATAGATGCCGTGGCGAGATTTATAGACCTAGATTTTGTCGAGCTGGTAAATTACAGTGAGTCTAATTAGTTCGTAGCCCCATGTGGTCCCTAACGTGGGACAAAATATTGATTTTTCCCAGCTTGAGACAAGCTGGGTCTACAAACTTTTTCCATAGGTTTGATTATTTATTTAAGTAATCTAGTACGTAAATCCCGTTAGTGAGGTTAGCGCTTCAGAAACTCGCGCAATTTCACTTCTCCGAGCGGCTTATCTCCACGGGGTATCCTGAAGCTTCCGCGTATTTCCTTCCAATGGTCTTTATTGAAGAGCCAATTGATGATAAAAATGATCACCATGGCGATCGTTGCTCCCAGCCCAGCTAAGAGCATGTCTTTCTGCGCATCCCAAATATCCCCTTGGCTGCCAAGGAAGGCAAGGCCAGCTTGGGGAGCGACGCTCGCTGCGGCGAGCCACTCAATGATCTCGTAGAGCGCCGAAGAGGCAAACGCGAGGTCGAGCGGAAAATAATACGACCAGATCCCTTTGACTTGGGAGAGGCGCATAAACACTTCCCGTACCGGATACGCGATGAGAAAACCGAAGCTGAAATGCACCACGCGGTCATACATATTCCTGGCTGACCCAAACCACTCTTGCAACGTGTAACCGAAGGGAACTTCCGCATAGGTATAGTGCGACCCTATCACGTGGAGGACCATGAAAATGGTGATAAGGGTATAGGAAACGTCGGAGAGTTTGAAGAAGCGGCCCGTGATGAGAATGACCGGCACAAAGAAAAAGACGAGGTAGTTCTCAAGGAGCCAATCGTGCCGATACACAGGGTCAATAGCCGCCCAGATCCAGACGGCGAGGAAGATAAGGCAGAGGGCGATGCGATAGTGTGTCATTGCTAATGATAAGTATACTATTCTTGCGAAGATTTTATCTCCTTTATTCTTCCTCTGTTCTTGGACGTATACGCGTATTGAGCCATAAGTCAATCTCTAATAGAAACTCATCGCGGGTGAGGGTTCCCAGCACATATTTTTTATATTCTTCAAGTTTTCCTTTTCTAATAAATTCGTAGACCCACGTTGTCCTCAACGTGGGACCAAATATTGACTTTCCCAGCTTGAAACAAGCTAGGTCTACAGATTGTATATTAAAAAATCTCCAACTTCAGATACTTCTTCGGATTCTTCTTAATATCCGTAATCAAATCATCCGCATTCTTAATGGTCCTCTTCAAATCCGCATACAAAGTCGTATCATTCACCAGCTGCCCGAGACTCCCCTCCCCGTTATTAATCTTATCCGATAACTTTTTCATCGACTGGGAAACATCCTCCAGAGTCGAGGTCAGCTGATTCCATTTATCAATGGTATTTTCCAATTTTTGCTTGTTATTCTGCATAAAATCCTTCAGCTGAGCAGTAGAATAAACAAACTCCTCCACGGCCTGGTCCATCTTGCCGGTATTCTTGTCAAAAAACTTAGATAATCTCACCGAAACGTTCTCCATATTCTTGATAGATTTCTGCAAAGAGCTTTTCCCCTGCTCTGTACCGACCGCCTCCCGCAAACTGGTGACTAAATCCCGCACTTCCGTAACTAATTCCCCGGTCATAGCCATCACTTCCGGTATACCGGGGTCAAAACTCCCTTTATGGATTTGGGCTAAGTCCAGGGGCTTTTCGCCAGACCCGGTATTAACATTCACCAACCTCTCCCCCATCAAACCCACATTCATAATTGAAAATTTGGCATCCTCTTTTAGCTGCACGTCTGAAGCCAAAGAAAAAGTGACCAGAACTTCACCGGCCGAAAGCTCGATTTTTTTGACCTTCCCTTTTTCCACTCCGGAAACCGTGACCGGGTCACCCACGTTCAAAATCCCGACATTGGGGAAAAGGACTTTGACCTCGTAGGTATTCTGGCTCAGATTCCAGCCTTTAATCCAGGTTATCCCCCAGACCAAAGCTACCAGGGTGATGAGTACCACTAATCCGACTTTTAATTCTGCGCTTCTATTTTCCATAGTATCTCTTTACTTTAATTTATCGGTTCCCCTAAGATAATTTATGAAAGAAGATTTCCAAATCTTTTTTTTCAGCGGTGGGGAGATCCTGACAAATGACCTTAATCCCCAATTTGAATAGTTTTTCAAAAACAGCCCTCTCCTGCTCGCTTAAATATACATACGGCAAAAGCTGTTTCCTCCCTTCTTTAAAATGCATCCCGCCCAGATTGACCTCTGCTATTTTAACTCCCTGTTGAGCTAATCTCAACAAATCCTGGGGCGTTTCCAGGAGAACGATGGTCCTCTCTTTTTCAAATTCCCACTGTAAAATTTTCTTCAATCCTTCATTGAGAGAGAAAACCGAAGCCTTCATTTCAGGCGGGACATGAGCCAGATACAATTCCTTTTCCCAGGGGGTGGCAGCCACTTTATCATTCAGTATCACTAAATTTTCGGCTTTTAAAAAATTAGCCCAGCCCAGAAATACCTGTCCGTGTATCAATCTTTCATCCAGGCGGAATAGAATAATCGACATTAACTTTTAGGTAATCCCTTTTTGTCCGGTCTCCTTGACCTTGTCAATCAGCTTTTCAAAGGAAAGCCGTTCCCGGTTGGAAAAGAAGGTGACCAGCATGGGCATATTGACCCCGGTAATGATGGCAATTTTTTTGTTATGGTCTTTTAAACTTTTGGCAGTCAGCCAGCAGCTGGAGCCGGGCATATCCACAAAGACAAAAACCCCCTCCCCGAATTCATTGTCCCCGATGGCCTGCTCCAGGGATTCCTTTAATTTTTCTCTGGAAAGCCCGGTATTGGTCAGTACTATTAACCCCTTTTGCTCTCCCATCATCCCTTCTAAGGCATTTTTTATACCGGCACCGAATTCCCCGTGGGTCAAGATTATCCCGCCAATCATTTATACCTCATTCGTAATCAGACTCCAGATATTCGGCGGTCATCTTCTTGCGATACAGCTCTTCGGTGAGTCTGCGGGAAAACTGCAGAGCCGGATTTTCTCCGTAAACTTTTAGCATATGGTTCATGGAGATGACCTCCGAGATGACCGTTATATTTTTACCCGGGGAAACCGGAATGGTTATGACCGGGATTTCCACTCCCAATATTCTGGTAAACTTATCTTCGATTCCCAGTCTTTCATATTCCATGGTGTCAGACCAGGTCACCAAACGGACTTCCACTTCAATTCTTTTTTGCATTCGGATGGCCCGGATACCGAAAAGTTTTTCTATATCGATGATTCCGATTCCCCTGACCTCCATATGGTGTCCCAAAAGCTCGCTGCCGGACCCCACAATCACTTCCGAGGTTTTCTTGGTGACTTTCACCATGTCGTCGGCCACCAGCCGGTGACCCCTTTCCACTAAATCCAGAGCGCATTCCGATTTTCCGATGCCGCTTTTGCCGGTGTAAAGCAAACCCACTCCGTGCACGTCTACCAAACTGCCGTGGACCGTGATGGAGGGGGAGAAAAGACTGTCTAAATAGGCGGAGAGGCGGTGGATGAATTCGGTGGTGGTCAGCTGAGTCTGGAAAACCGCCACATTTTTTTGATTGGCGATTTCCACCAGCTCCGGGGGCGGGTCAATCCCTTTGGTCACCACTACTAAGGGGATATCAAAAGAAAAATATTTTTCTAAAATCTCTTTTCTCTGCTCTTTGTTTTTATTGGCTAAATACGCCAGCTCGGTTTCCCCCAACACCTGGGTTCTTTTAAATGCAAAGCGATTGGTAAAACCGGCCAGGGCTAGACCGGGGCGCAAGATTTCGTTGGTCAAGACCTTTCTTTTCAACCCCCCGGGATTGTTGGTCAAAAGAGTTAATTCCAAAAAATCTTTTCGGTCTTTATATATTTTTTCTACGTTTAAATCCAAATTCTAAAACTCCTTTTTAAAAGCCGGAAAATCCGGTTTCCACAATCGAGCTGGACTTGTTTTTAAGAGCTTCAATTTTTTTAGGGTCTTTCTCTTTCAATTTAGAGCTGTATTTTTTGAGCTGCCTTCCTACCTTTTCCACCGCTTTTTCGATGGAAACTTTCATATCTTCCGATTTTACTTTGCTGGTCAGTACTGTGCCGTAAACTTTTACCATCAGCTCGGCTACCTGCTTATATCTTTCAGTGTCTAGAATTAAATGGCAATCTATGATATTGTCAAAAAATTTTTCCAATTGGCTGATTTCTCTTTGGGCATACTCTTTTAAGGCCTCAGTTAATTGAAAATGGCGAGCGGTAATTCTTATTTGCATAACCGACTCCTTTCTTTGGGCCTTGAATCTTTTTTATTCCCGTTATGGAAATAAAATAGAACATTACAGGGTTTGGTCAAGTTCTTGCGACTGTTCTGAATTCTTGATATTTTTGTCTTTGACGGATCTCTTCCTGAACCGGGCTGGTAGGATTTTTAACTCTTCCCGGTATTTGGTCACGGTCCGGCGGGCCAGATTAATCCCCTCCTTTTGCAAAAGCTGATAAATCATCTGGTCCGACAAGGGATTCAAAGGGTCTTCATTTTTAATCATCTGCTCGATTTTCTCTTTCAGAGTTCTCTTGGACAGCTCCTCCCCGGAATCTTTGGTCAAGCCGCTGTCGAAGAAATGCCGGATTTCAAAAACTCCGTAGGGGGTCTGGACATATTTGTCGTTGGAAACCCGGGAAACCGTGGCCACGTGCATCCCGATTTTGTTGGCTATCTCTTCCATGGTTAAGGGCTTTAAAGAGCTGTGACCGGTCTCGAAAAACTCTTTCTGATGTTCGATGATGGCCTGCATGACTTTGACCATGGTGGATCTTCTCTGGTTGATAGCATTGATTAACCAGCGGGCCTGGTCTAATTTCTCTTTGATATAAGTTTTGGTTTCCTCTGATGAATGATTATCTTTTTTCAATAAACCTTTGTAAGCCGGATTGACCCGCAGATGCGGTACGTATTTGTCGTTATGGTACACTACAAATTCTCCGTTAATTTTTTCCACAATTAAATCCGGCACGATGGATTGAGCCCCGATGGTAAATTTGCCCAGAGTCGGCTGAGGGGAGAGAGATTTAATAATCTCCAGGGCTTCTTCTATTTTTTCTAGATTTACTTCTAATATTTTGGCTAATTGGGAAGGAGATTTTTTATTCAAATCTGTCAGATGCTCCTGCACTATTTTGTAAGCTAAGCCTCCCTCTAACCCTTTTTCTTTTAGCTGGAGGAGTAGTACTTCTTTCAAGTCACGGGAACCTATTCCTGGAGGGTCAAAGGATTGGATTAGCTGCAGGACCTTGGCGGCCTGCTCCGGACTGCATTTTAGAGTGCTGCAGACCTCTTCTAACGAAATGGTCAAAAAACCATTGTCGTCGATATTGCCGATGATGAATTCCCCGATGTGGTATTCCTCTTCGGTGATTTTGCAGAAGCTTAATTGCTCGATTAGGTGGTCGTATAAGCTTTTTTCATAGCTGGAGGAGATTTCCAGTTTTTCTTGGTTCTCTTTTATTTTATGATTATAAAATTCAGATTCCTCCCCCAAAAATTCATCCCAGTCGATTTTTTCTTCTTCTTTTTTTTCTTTTACCGGCTCTTCGGTTGTAGGTGCATCCGGTTCTTCGGTTTCTAAGGTCTCTACTTCTTCTAACATGGGGTTGATGGATAATTCCTGGCGTAACATCTGCTCTAATCTTAAGATAGGAACCTGCAAGAGCCGCAGGGACTGGATTAACTGGGGGGCAAGTGTCTGCCTTAATCCTATCTGTAACCCTAATTTCATGGCCATATTTTCACCCTTCCCTCATTATAATATACGACAAAATGTGCTGTAAGCAATAGTCAAAGATGGTCAAAAATAATATCATCTTCGACTATTTTTGACCATAGGAAAATTTACCCACCTTTCCGCCTTAATGATTGGCGCCCGCCTGCCAAATCTTGTCGGGCAGGGATCCGCCTCCGGCGGAAAAGCTTGGCGGGTACCACCCACACTACTATTATCGGTAGGGCTAAGGGGTTGATTTAGTTTTAGTTAGGTAAGTGCTTTGTGGAGCTATGTATTACTCTATGCCTGACAAAGAATTATATTGAACTCCCTAAAAATAACTATCCAACTCCAAATCAATCCAACTTAAACTTCTCCCCCAAATAAATCCTTCTGGCTTCTTCATCATTAGCCAAATACTTGGAAGTCCCGGCTTTCAGAATCTCCCCTTCATATATAATATAAGCCCGGTCAGTAATAGACAAAGTATCCCGCACATTGTGGTCGGTTACCAGAACCCCCAGACCCTTTTGCTTCAGCCGCTCTATAATCTTCTGAATATCCTCAATCGTAATCGGGTCAATCCCGGCAAACGGCTCATCCAAAAGCATAAACTTGGGCTCCGACACCAAAGCCCGGGTAATCTCCACCCTTCTTCTTTCCCCGCCGGAAAGATTATAGGCCTTACTTTTCCTCAAATGCGCAATATCCAGCTCATTCAGCAGGATTTCTAACTTTTCTTGTCTTTGTTTTTTATCCAAATCCTGCATCTCCAGAATCGCCATAATATTTTCTTCCACCGTCAATTTCCTGAAAATCGAGGGCTCCTGGGAAAGATACCCAATCCCTTTTCGGGCTCTTTTATACATAGGCAAATCGGTGATTTCTTCTTCACCGATAAAAATTTTACCGGTATTAGGTTTGATAAATCCGGTTATCATATAAAAAGTGGTGGTCTTTCCGGCGCCGTTGGGACCTAATAACCCCACCACCTCTCCTGGCTGGACTTCTAAAGAAAGCCCATTGACCACCCTTCTTTTTTTATAGATTTTAACCAGCTCTTGAGTTTTTAGAACCGAATTTTGCATTATCCTCCTTTTGGTTGCACCATTGCGTAGCCGTTAGTTACGCTTACGGTTACCCTTACAGGATCCCGTTCAGGGACAGCATCCCGCCCCTACGGGATACCCGAAGGCAAAGCCGGAGGGTGTAGGGACACTATGGCGTAGTCATTTCTTCTGTAAGCTCCTCTAACTTCCCTTTGACGTTCTTTTTGACTTTAATATTTTTCAATTCCGAATCGGTTTCCAGACCATAGCCGGTTATAATATCATTCTTTTTGGTGATTTTTACAAAAGCATCCGTGACGATTCTGTTGATTTTGGGGTCCCATCTTAAACTGGTGGTCTCTAACTTCAAGCCATCGTCGGTGATTACCAGCACATTCCCCTGGACTTCCATATCCTGTCTCTGTTCGTGAATGAAGCCGGAATCAGCAGTCAGAACCGAAGTATGATTTCCTTCTTTATCGAAAAAGTCCGCCTGAATCACTCTGGCTAAAGTTACATCCCTTTTCTCATATTTTATCAAATAATTGGCTTTAATTACGGTAGATTTTATTCCACCTATGGTGAGAACAATGGTAGAATTCTCCAGAATCTGGTCCGGAGTATCCTGTGGGGTTACTTGAGGCGGCTTAGTTTCTTCAATGCTGCAACTTAGAAGTAACACTGACAAAAAGATTAAGATTCTTGCTATAATTATTTTCATCTGACTAATCACCCCATCTATTATGCATCCAGACCCATTGGGCCGGATATTTTTTGATAATTTGCTCCAGAAATAAGGTACATTCCTGAGTCAAGCGAACCGCCTCTTTTTCAATATCTTCGACTTCTTTTGCTTCCAGCTTTTGACCTACAATTATACGATAAGAATTGTTTGAATTTCTTACGATTGCTAAAGGTACTATGGGTGAGCCGGTTTTTAAAGCAATCAAAGCCGGCCCCACCGGAGCATTTACGGTTCTGCCGAAAAAAATAACTTTCACGTTTCTGACTTTACTGGAATTCTGGTCAATCAAGACTCCCAGTGCTTTCCCCTCTTTTAAAACTCTGATTATCTCTTTGACACTGGAAGAGTTGGGGATATTCTGCACTCCCGATTTTTCCCGGTTTTCCACCAAAATTTTATCCAGTCTTTTATCGTAAAGTTCTCTGCCAATGACGGCCGTTTTATATCCTTTCTGATTAAAATAAGGGCCCATCAACTCGAAACAACCCACATGTCCTGTAAGAGTCATTATCCCTTTTCCTCGTCTATATGCCTCATCAAAAATCTCTTCATTTTCTACCTCAACCATTTGAGCTATCTTATCCTGATATTTTATTAATCGTATCGCATCTACTCCGCTTAAAGCTAAATTTATAAAAACCTCTTGGGCTAATTTTTTTATTTCAGCTTCAGATTTTTCTTTCCCAAAAACCAGGGTCAGATTTTCAATGGTCTTTTTTCTTTCTTTAGGCAATATCCAGAAAGCTAATCTAGCCAAAATTTTGGCCAAAAGAAAAGCGGTTTTTCGAGGCAGGATTCGAAAGACAAAGATTAGAGCGGAGAGGAACGGAAAAATTAAATCATTTTTTAATTTTTTTCTAATCTTTCTAAGAATTTTATTTGAGTTTGTTGAAGATGTATTTAGCTGCACGGATAATATTTCAGAAGGTGAATTTACTGGTGTCATTTCTCTCTATTTTATAGCAGAAACCGCCTGACTCTCAACTCCGGATCTGCAAAATCTCTATTTTTTCTTGGGTGCAATATTCCTGCCAAAATTCATTCTGCCCAGAAAAAATGCAGTCAGCCAGCCAATCAATACCATGGCAGCCAGGAACAAAAAATAAGATGTCCGCCAATTTATACCCCGGGTCATCATGGTGAATTCGGACATACCGCCGATACTGGCAATCAGGTTGAGGGGCAGGAAGACCACGTTTATTATGGTGAGCTTCCTCAGTAGAACGTTCATGTTATTATTGACCAGATTTCCTCTGGCATCCATCAACCCGGCAAACACGGTGGAATAGGTTTTAGCTTGTTCATAGCATTGATTGTTGTCGATGATGACATCATCTAAGTGTTCAATGGTCTCTGATGAAAAACCGGTTTTCTCGATATGATTGCGCAGCTTGACCAGAACCCCGCTATTCGAATTGATAGCATTAATATAGTAGACCAGGCTCTCACTCAGATTGAACATCTGGATAAGGTGCTTATTCTCTATGGAAGCGGTGATTTTCTGCTCCAATTCTCGTGCCACCTGTTTTATGACTTTAAGATGTCCCAGAAAATGATACACGGTGTCATGTAAAAAGTTGAGCATTAAATCTAAGGTAGAACCTATAGGGTGGCTATGCCTAAAACCTTCCTCAATTAGGGGAATGTCATCAGAGGAAATCATCACCAATCTATCTTTGAGAAGAATTAACCCGACCGAGGTGACGTTGAAAAAAAAATTGTCCTGGCTGGAATAATCCTTGGGACGCTTGTATATCAGAAAAGTTTGCTCGGGGCTGAATTCCACCCGGGAAACCTCATCCGGGTCCAAGGCCGAGGTCAGTGCATGCTCGTCTATATTGTAAGTACGGAGTAATTTATCTCTTTCAACTGAATCGGGATTGATGTAAACCTGAACCGGGCTGTCTTCGGATTCTGAGTCAATCAGGGTGTTATTCTGAATTTGAAATCTTCTAATCATGACTTTCTCTCCTGTGAAATAAAGGTAATGCCGTATGGTAGCTTGTGTGTCAAGACAGCACCATTCTGCTTTTTTGAGGTGGTTTCAGATTACGGTCTGGCTAAACCACTCCCGCCTTCAACAAATCATGCAGATGCACAATCCCGATCGGTTTTCTTTCCTCGTTGATAATGATCAGACAGGTGATGTTAAAAAACTCCATCAGATTCAATGCCCGGGCTGCCAAGGCGTTTTCCGAAATCACTTTGGGATTGGTGGTCATGGCCTCTTTGGCCTTCAGGTCAAAGAAGTTGGCGGTTTTCTCAATCAATCTTCTTAAATCTCCGTCGGTAAAAATCCCTATCAACTCCCCTTTTTTATTGACCACCGAGGTAGCTCCGAATCTTTTGGAAGTCATCTCCAGAATGGCATCTTTGATGTTGTTATCTTCGGAGATTACCGGAACCTGGTCACCGGTGTGCATCACGTCCCCTACTTTAAGTAAAAGTCTGCGGCCTAAGTTCCCACCCGGATGAAGTAAAGCAAAATCCTCCGGTGAGAAATGTCTTTCTTCTAAAAGAGCAATCGCCAAAGCATCCCCCATAACCAAGGCAGCAGTGGTGGATGAAGTGGGAATTAAATCATTACCACAGGCCTCTTCTTCTACCGAGACATCGATGACCACATCTGATTTGTCAGCTAATTGGGAAGCGGTATTACCGGTAAAGGTTATGATGGGCACACCCAATCTTTTAAACAGCGGGAATAATTGAAACACTTCATCGGTTTCTCCGGATTTGGTGATGGCTAAAACCACGTCATCTCGTCGAACCAAACCTAAATCTCCGTGAATCCCTTCCGCTGAATGCAAAAAGATGGCGGAAGTTCCGGTTGAAGTTAAAGTTGCCGCTATTTTTCGGGCTACGATGCCGGACTTTCCCATTCCGGTAACAATTACCCGACCTTTACATTTCAGAATGGTTTCAACTGCCCTTTCAAACTCTTTATTTATTTTTTTCTCCAAACCGGCTATGGCTTGGGCTTCCTTTCGGATTACCTCTCTGGCTTTTTCCAATACCATTTTAATACTCCAATCTTATATTCTTTGCTTTTAAAATTAAGTCAATCACTTCTCTGACCGCACCTTTACCGCCGGAATTTTTGGTGACATAGTCACAAACTTTTTTTACTTCCGGCCTGGCATTCTTGACCGCGATGGACACTCCGGTTTTCCGTAAAACCGGCATATCAGCAAAATCATCCCCCATATAAGCCATTTCGGAATAATCTAAAGCGGTTTTCAGCTTAATCTCCTCCAAAACTTTGGCTTTATCAGTATGACCGTTATACACCATTTCGATTTCCAATTCTTTGGCTCTGAATTCTGTACTTTTTGAATACCTGCCTGAAATTAAAGCCACTTTTATTTTAGCGTTTTGTTGGAGCAAATGAATTCCGAAACCATCCTGAATATCAAATTGTTTGTATTCGTTCCCATCGCTCTCTATATATACCGAATTATTGGTTAAAACACCATCCACATCTAAAATTAATAATTTAATTTTCTTTAATTTGCTCGAAAATATTTTCTTCATCCATAAACGAAAGGTTTACAGAGTCTGTCAATTTGAGTGACCTGTTTTAAAAGCGGCTCTAAATTTTCCAGAGGCAGCATACTGTCCCGGTCCGACATAGCATTTTTCACATCCGGGTGAGTTTCTATAAATAAAGCGTCACAGCCGCAAGCCACGCCGGCTCTGGCTAAAGGTAGGATATATTCCGGTTCCCCTCTTTTGACGGCAGTGTTAGCGGTGGGCATCTGAATGGAATGGGAGACATCGAAAACCACCGGATAGCCCAATTCTCGCATCTTCACCAGCGAGCGCATATCCACCACTAAATTGCTGTAACCGAAGACCACTCCTCTTTCGGTCAACATAATCTGATCATTTCCGGTGGATTTGATTTTGCCGGCTAAAACTCCCATATCTTCCGGTGCCAGAAACTGCCCTTTTTTTAGATTGATCGGTTTGCCGGTTTTCCCCGCAGCTACTACTATATCAGTTTGGCGACATAAAAAAGCCGGTATCTGAATTACATCCACCACTTCTGCCGCTATGGCAGAGTCGGAAGCTGAATGCACATCGGTTAAAACCGGAACTCCCAAATTTTTTTTTACTTTAGCTAGAATCTCCAGCCCCTTCTTTAATCCCGGACCTAAATAATTGGTCTCTCTCCAGCGGTTGGCTTTAATGCAAGAAGCTTTAAAAATGAAAGGGATTTTATATTTATCTGTGATTTTTTTGATTTGTTCGGCTGTCCTTAGAATCAAATCTTCGGTCTCGATTACGCAGGGACCGGAGATTAAAACCAAGGGTGCATTATCACCCATAGTTATATTTCCGACTTTTACTTGAGGCATAAAGATTTGTTAGCTCCTCTAATTTTCACAAATGTTTTTTAAATTATTGATTCTTCTTCCAATATTTTTTTAAATTTTCTAAAATCTGAATATAACCAGGACTTAAATTTGTCTTTCTTGCTTCTTTTAATTTTTTTTCCACAGCTTGAACAGTAGGATAATATTGTTTCAATGCTTGCCATCCAGATTTCTTAGCAGTCTCTTTTAACTGCCGAGTTGCCTCTTGAGTACCCTCCCTAAGTTGAAAAAAATTGTTTCTATAAATATGTAACTTCCGTCTCATTTCCGAATTTTCACTTCCAAGTATAATTCTTAATCTATTGACAGTTCTCATATTCCTTGCATTCTCTTTAAAAACTTTTGATGGTAAAACCCAATATATATCCGGCTCATTAATATAGTGGCATACAATAAAGAAATTGTTTCTTGGTTCAAACTTCTTTACATCAAATAAAAGAGATGTAGAAATTTTTTCCCTAGTTTTAATTTGGATTTCTTTATATCCTACTTCTGTCCTTATTATACAATCTATTCCACCAATATCAACCAATGGTAGGTAAATATCAAATCCTTGTTTTAGCAGTTCTCCAATTACTCTTAATTCACCCTGTTTTCCTGTTGTCTGTGTCGCCTTTTTCATATTGTTTTAGATAAAAACAAATGAATGAAGTGAGTCCCCAGTTTTTTATACAATGGAAAGGTGGGACCTATTTATTTCAACTATTTTTTAGCCACTACTTTTTTGGGCTCGGAAATAAGCTGGGAATCAAGTTTTAAATTTTTATGCTGTAAAGCCGCTTTGACAAATTCTCTGAAAAGTGGATGGGCTTTGGTCGGTCTGGATTTCAGCTCCGGGTGAAATTGTACCCCCACAAACCAGGGATGCTGGGGATATTCGATTATTTCAACTAAACCAGTTTCCGGATTGACACCCGTGACTTTAAAACCGGCTTTAGTTAAAATATCTTTGTATCGGTTGTTGAATTCATAACGATGCCGATGTCTCTCTGAAATTTTTTCCTGACCGTAAGCTTTGTAGGACCAGCTATTTTTATCCAAAACACAAGCGTAAGCCCCCAATCGCATAGTAGCCCCTTTTAAAGTTACCTGTTTTTGTTCCTCCATTATATCGATTACCGGATTGGAACAGTCCTCTGAAAATTCAGACGAATTGGCATCTGAAATCTTACAAAATTTACGGGCATAGGCGATAGTGGCGCACTGCATACCCAGACAAATACCGAAAAAGGGTATTTTCTTTTCTATAACATACTGCACCGCTGAAATTTTCCCCTCTATTCCTCTTTCTCCGAATCCACCCGGAATCAACACTCCATCCATTTCAGCTAGATATTTTTGGGGCCCATCTTTTTCAATTTCTTCAGAAGAAATCCAGTGCAGTTCAACTTTAGTATCATTCTCAGCTCCGGCATGTACAAAAGCCTCTATGATACTTTTATAGGCGTCTTTGAGATTGGTATATTTTCCGCAGATTCCGATATTTACCTGATGCCGCGGGGATTTAATCCTGTGAACAATCTCTTCCCAATCTCTTAATTGAAAATTATTTTTCCCGATTTTCAGATGCTCCAGCACCAGCTGGTCTAAACCTTCCTCGTGTATAAGCAGGGGGATTTCATAAATGGTCTCTACATCTATGGCAGTTATAACATTTTTAGGGGAAACGTTACAAAATAATCCGATTTTTTCCTTGATCTCTCTGGAAAGCGGCCTGGGGGTGCGGCAAAGAATTATATCCGCCTGAATTCCGATTTCTCTTAATTCTTTGACTGAATGCTGGGTCGGTTTGGTCTTTACTTCCCCGGCTGAATCTATGAAGGGGACTAAGGTCAGGTGAATGAAAAGGACATTTTCATGCCCGTATTCCAATCCTATCTGACGAATCGCTTCCAAAAAAGGCAAAGATTCTATGTCTCCGACGGTTCCTCCGATTTCACAGATAATTACATCCACTTCTCCGTTAATCTTTCCTATTTTTTTGATTCTGTCTTTGATTTCATTGGTGATGTGGGGGACCACCTGGACTGTGGCACCTAAATAATCCCCTTTTCTTTCCCGGTTGATCACGGCACTGTAAATCTGACCGGTGGTGACGTTATTATCTTTGGTCAGATTTTCATCCAAAAATCTCTCATAATGCCCTAAATCTAAATCGGTTTCAGAGCCATCTTCTAAAACAAACACCTCTCCGTGCTGGAAAGGATTCATAGTGCCGGGGTCAACGTTGATGTAAGGGTCGAATTTCTGGATATTGACTTTCAGACCGTGTCGTTTCAAAAGAAAAGCTATGGAGGCAGAAGCCACCCCTTTTCCTAAAGAGGAAACCACTCCGCCTGTAACAAAAATATATTTGACCTGTTTTTTACTCATTTTTCAAAATTTTTTCTACGATTTTAATATCTTGTTTATTATCTACCGGATGGGTTTTGAACTTGGTCACTACCAGCTTGATTTTGTACCCATTTTCTAATACGCGCAACTGCTCCAAATTTTCAGCCAATTCTAAGGGTGATGGTGGCATTTGGGTAAATTTTAGCAAAAAGTTTTTGCGATAAGCATAAATTCCGATATGCTCAAAATAGTTTTTTAATTTGGTTTTGTCATATTTTCCGGAGCCATTTTCAGATCTAACATAAGGTAGGCAGTAGCGGGAAAAATACAAAGCCAGATTTTCTTTGGTTTTTACGACTTTCACCACGTTGGGGTTTCCTAAATTTTCCTTATTTTCAATTTTTCTCACCAGAGTTGCCACCGGAACCTGTGGCTCTTTTTTTAAACTTTCCACTAACTGGTCAATCATTTTCGGTCTTATGGTTGGTTCATCTCCCTGGATATTGACTACGATATCACACTTAACTTTTTTGGCCACAAAAGCAACTCTGTCCGAGCCGCTTTTGAGATTTTTTGGTGTTAATATAACTTTCCCGCCAAATTTTTTTACGGTCCGGTAAATTCTTTTATCATCTGTGGCGACTATTACTTCATCTAAGCTCTTAGCTTTTTTCACTCTTTGGTAGACCTGTTCAATCATGGGTTTTCCGGCTATGGATACAAGGGGCTTTCCGGGGAAACGCTGGGAGTCGAAGCGGGCGGGAATGATGCCGATACACCTTATTTTGCTTTTCTGTTTTTTCATTGGTCTATCATGTCACCATAAAAAAACAATCCATATTACAAAGGGATTTTCTTTTTGTCAACAGGAAATTAAAGTTAAATGTTCAACTGAGTTTATAAATTAAATATTTTGTTTTTTTCAGGTGAATCAACAAAAAAATTTATTATTTTCCAATCTCCTTCTTTGTCTTTTTTTAAATAAAACGTCTGCTTTCCATTTTTTTCAGATGAAAACGCCTCATTTTTCATATCTTTGGCTTTTAATGTAAATACCAAATCTGCTTTTGCATACACAATTGTGGTTTCTGATATGTCACCAGCGTCTATATGTAGTGGAAATGAATTTTCTTTATCGTTTTTATGTTCTTTAAATTCTTTACAAATTTTTTCAACAGTTTCTATATCTAAAAGGGAATCACTTGCTAACGTGATGCTACCAAATGCTTTTTTATCTGTAAAAAAAGTTGTTTTCACATTATGAATTTGAATCTTCAGATCTTTATAATCCTTGAGCGAAACATCTTCTTTAAAATTTACATTATTTTGTAATAAAACGTCTTTTGCAAAAAAGTTGCTGAATGTAGTGCTGTCATTTGTCAGGATAGCTTGTTTCAGCATTAATATATTCAGTGTTATTTGACCTGACCAATCCATGAAATCAATCAGACTAATATTAAATAGATCAGGACCTTCTGTATAGCTCACATATGAACAACCACAAAACATTTCTAACAATGATATAAAGACTATTAAGAATAATCGAATAAGCACTTTATCTCCACAGTCCTATGCATTCATTTTAGTATAATTCCGGGAGGCAATACCTATTTTATTTTAAAAAATTCTAAAACGCTAGCTTTCCTTCTCCACCACTTTCGGCACCCTAAAATAATTCCCTTTCCTGTCCGGGGCATTTGCCAAAGCTTCTTCCACCGGCAAAGTTGTAGTAACCTTATCTTCCCTTAAAACATTCTCCAGAGGAACCACATGCGTAGTCGGAGGCACACCATCGGTGTCCAACTTTTTCAGCTGGTCAAAGTATTCAATAATTTTCCCCAGCTCCTTTTGGAAGCGATGCTTCTCTTCCTCAGTCAATCTCAACCGAGCCAGCTTAGCAATATGCTCAACATCCTGAATTGTTATAGCCATATTTATTATGGTAAGTTTATTCACTCTGACATATCGGAACGAGTCGAACCATTATAATCTAACTATGATATATAATTTGTCAAACCTATCCCATAATCTCCAAATTTGCATACTTTGCCATAAGTTTTTTTCTTCCCCCGTTAAAAATAACCGTCAGCTGTAAATCTTCCCCAAACCCCTCTTTTTTAATAATCTCCCCCAGACCAAAAGTAGAATGAATTACCCTGGTTCCGACTTTGAGCATGGAATCATAATGGTTGTAATGCGACTTTTCAGCCAGACTAATCCTGCCTGCAAATTTCTCTTCAAAATTTTCAATTTCAACTAATTCTTGCGGAATCTCATCCAAGAATTGAGATTTCAAATTCAGCATCTCACCGAATCTTTTCCTTCTTTTAGCATAGGAAAGAAAAACTTTCTCTTCAGCCCGGGTCACCCCTACATAAAAAAGCCGCCTCTCCTCTTCCAATTCAGCTACCGTATCCATCGAGCGAGATAAAGGAAACAAACCCTCTTCCAAGCCACATATAAACACCACCGGAAACTCCAGACCTTTGGCAGAATGTAATGTCATTAGGTTCACCGTCTCCTGCGAAGCGTCCCAGCGGTCGAAATCTGTCATCAGACTTACTTCTTGCAGAAAATTCTCCAGAGTAGGACTGGTATGCCTTTCTTTAAATTCAGCGGTGGCGGAAATCAATTCTTTGACGTTCTCGGCTCTGCTCTCGGCTTCTTCTGTTCTATCCAGCAAGAGAAAATCAAGATATCCGGTTTCCTTAATTATTCTTTCAGTCAATTCATTTATTGGAAGTTTATTTTTTTGCTCATCAAGCTCTTTTATAAGCCGAGCAATTTGCAAAACCGAATTTTTGGCTTTGGTCGCAAGAGAACCAACCAACTCTTTTTCAAATAAACTTTCCAGCAAATTTCTATTGCTTTTGAAAGCCGACTCTTCAATTTTTGAAATAGTTTTAGCCCCTATCCCATCCCCAAAAGTTTTCAAAACTCTTTTCAAGCTTAAGCTGTCGTTCGGATTTATCAAGATTCTCAAAAACGCCAGAATATCCTTAATCTCTTTTCGCTCATAAAATCTCACGCCTCCCACAATCGAATAAGGAATACCTCCATCTCTCAAAGCTTGCTCCAAAACTCGGGATTGAGCGTTGGTTCGGTATAAAATTACAAAATCACTGTAACTGTAATCTCTGGATAATTCTTTAATCTTATCCGTAATCCCCAAGGCTTCATTTTTTTCGTCGTAACAGACTGACACTGTCAGTTTTTCTCCACCGGTTTTATCAGTCCATAATTTTTTCTCTTTGCGGGAGGTGTTATTTTTTACTACTGACCAGGCCGCATCTAAAATAATATTGGTGGAGCGGTAATTCTGCTCCAAGCGGATAACTTTGCAGTTGGGAAAATCTTTCTCGAAATCTAAAATATTATTCAAATCAGCCCCTCTCCAGCCGTAGATGGACTGGTCATCGTCTCCCACCACACACAGATTTTTATTCTTCTCTGAAAGCAATTTTACCAAAACATACTGAGCTTTGTTGGTATCCTGATATTCATCCACCAAAATATGCTCCCACAGATTTTGATATTTTTCTAAAATTTTAGGATTTTTTTCGAGTACCTCAACCGCCTTCATTATCAAATCATCAAAATCAAGGCTATTGGCCTTTTCTAATTTCTTCTGATAAAGCTCATATACCTTGGCTACATTTTTTTCAAAGAAATCATAAGCGTAGTTGGGATAAGTTTTCCAATCCATCAAAATATTTTTACAGGCAGAGATTTTATTTAAAATTGCTGACGGAGAAAATTTCTGAGAAGAAACATCCAGCTCCTCTAAACATTCTTTTATCAATTTGGTCTGGTCATCTTCATCATAAATGGTAAAGTATTTATTGTAGCCGATTTGATTGGCCTCGGCTCTTAAAATTTTGGCGCACAGAGAATGGAAAGTTGAAAACCACAAGTTGGCTGACCTCAGGCCTAATAGGTTTTCGACTCTGTTTTTCATCTCTCCGGCGGCTTTGTTGGTGAATGTGACCCCCAGAATATTTTGAGCGGGAATCTTCTTTTCAGCCACTAAAAAAGCAGTCCGGTAGGTTAAAACTCTGGTCTTTCCGGAGCCGGCTCCGGCCAAAATTAAAAGCGGTCCGGAATCGTGAGTAACCGCCTCTTTTTGAGGCGGATTAAGCTCTTTTAAGAAATCTAACATGCCATAAAATAATACGAAACAGAGCCAAAACCAAGAGTTTTAAACGGCTAAGTAAATTGACAAATTGAGCTTGAAATTCTATATTTTAATATGACCGCTAACCTCGAAGAAAAAGTCAAAACCTACTACGACCAGTTTTACGCCGAGAAAAAAGAATGGCTACCGATTGAGGCCTACTACTTTTTCAAGTATTTGAAGCCGAGGGGAAGGTTACTGGATGTAGCTTGTGGAAACGGATATTTCGTACTAAATGCTCTCAAATATGGTCTGGAGTGTTACGGAGTGGATATTAGTTCGGAGGCTATCAAGATTGCGGACAAACTTACGAATGGCAAAGCTAAATTTTACGCCACTCCGGCCGAAAAGCTCCCCTTTGAGAATAATTTTTTTGATTACGTAACAATCTTGGGCTCGCTGGAGCATTTTATGGATAAGGAAAAAGCACTGAATGAAGTCAAAAGAGTTTTGAAAAATGACGGACAGGTTTTGATTACTGTTCCCAATGCAAATTTTTGGGGGTATAAAATCACCGGTAAAAAAGGAACCGAACAGCAGGATGCTATTGAGACCCTGTATTCTCTGGAGGGGTGGAAAGAGCTTTTGGAAAAGAATGGACTTAAAGTTCTGCAGGTTGATGATGATAACTCTATTCTATGGAAATTCAAAGGGTTAAAAAAATTGGGTTTGAAAATTATTTGGAAAGTAGTACCTTTTAAATACACGTATCAATTTATGTTTTTATGTAAAAAAGCTTGAAGGAGTAAAATGAAATCAATCTTATGGTATTCATTATTAAGTTTTGCCATAGTTAGTCTGATTTTTTCTCAATTTGCTATGGCGGACAAACTTTCCATCAAAGACGTAAAAATTTCAGCCCGAGGAGAAATTATGGATAAAGCACCAAAAGTAGAAGATAAAGCAGTCGATTTTACTCTCCCTTATGCCACCAAGGATACTATGATTTTTGAGGGGCTGAAGCTATCTTCTTTATTCGGAAAAGGACCGATTATTTTGGCATTTTACCCGGCTGATTGGTCCTCCGGCTGCACCAAAGAGATGTGCTCTATGCGGGATAACTTTGCTGATTTACAAAAATTAGAGGCACAGATTATAGCCATTTCCGGTGACTATGTTTACTCCCATCATGCCTGGGCTCAGCATCACAACTTACCTTTTGTTTTGGTATCTGATTATAATGGAAAAGTGGCTCGTTTATATGACAGCTGGAATGAGGAGAAAAATTATTGCAAACGAACTGTGTTTCTGATTGACAACGATGGCAAAATTGCCTACAGGGATTTAGAATACAGTGTCAAAGATGATGCTGACTTTTTGGCTTTGAAAGAAGCCTTATCCAAGCTTAAAAAGTAAATGGAATGCCTGAACTACCGGAAGTAGAAACTGTCATCAGAGGTCTGAAAAGAACCATCTTAGGCAAAACCATCCACAAAGTAGAAATCTTTTATCCCAAAGTAATCAAGCAAGAGCTTCCCAAATTCTCCCGCAATTTGGAGAACTCTTCAATTGAAAAAATCTCCCGCCGGGGTAAAAATATTTTAATTTCGTTATCCAATGGAAAAACCTGGCTGACCCATTTAGGGATGACCGGGCATCTGTTTTTCCAAAAAAGTAATAACTTACCGAAAGCCAAACATGACATTCTGAAAATTAAATTTGAAAATAATTCCGGTGAATTACGGTTTGAAGATATGCGCAAGTTCGGAAGAACCTACATAGTGGAGGAAAATCCCCAAAAAGCAATTGAAAAATTAGGACCTGAACCTTTAAAGGTCTCTTTTAAGCGGTTTGAGGGAATTTTTAGTTCTACAAAAAGAAAAATTAAACCGGCTTTATTGGACCAAAACTTGATCGCTGGAATTGGGAATATTTATGCTGACGAATCTCTGTTTGAAGCTAAGATTCATCCGGAAACTAGAACTGATCGGTTGAGTCAAAAAAAACTTTCTGACCTGCATCAGGCAATCAGAAAAATTATCAAAAAAGCTATTCAAACCGGTGGCTCTTCAGTGAGAAGTTATGTGGATGTGGAAGGTAGAAAGGGGTATTTTCAGATTTTTCACAAAGTGTATGGGAAAGAAGGAGAAAGTTGTCCCATTTGCAAATCGAAAATTAAAAGAATTGTGGTAGGTCAAAGGTCCAGCCATTTTTGCCCCAGATGTCAGAAAAAACCAAGAGTATAAAAATTCTCAAGAAAAGATTATATCCCCATCTCATACATCCTGTAAATCTTATATAATTTAGCCCCCATCTTCTCCAGCGGTTTCCTCATCAAAAAATTATCCTCCAAAATCCAGCCAAACTCCCCTGATTTATATCCCCTTTCTACCGCATTGGAAAAAGTATCCGCATAAAAAATCAGCTCAATCCCTTTTTTCTGAAACTCCGGCACCACTCCCAAAATTATCACTCTGATTCTGTCTATCGCTCTTCTGATTTTCAGATTCCAGATTATCTTCAAGAAACCCAAGGGAAAAAGTCGCCCGGAAGTTTTTATCAAAACCTGGTTAATATCCGGCAAAGCCAAAGAGAAACCGGCCGGTTTGCCGTCCACGAAAGCCAGAAAAACAATGTTCGGGTCTACAATAGCTTTTAAATCATCCGCCAAAAAATTTATTTCTTCATCGGTCATAGGCACAAAACCCCAGTTGTTTCCCCAGGCCGAGTTGTAAATCTGTTTGATTATCTCAATTTCTTTATCCAGTTTTTTTAATTCCAACTTCCGCACCAAAACTTTTTCTTTTCTTTTGATTTTTTCACTTATGGAAATGAGATTCTGCGGAAATCCGATTTTTTGGTCCATATAATAAGAATACAGGTCTTTGACTTTTTTGAGACCGAACTCTTGTGCAAATTCGACATAATAAGCGGGATTATAGGGCATCATAATCACCGGCGGCTGATTCAATCCCTCCACCAAAAAACCCACATCCTCATTGGTGGAAAAATTAGCCGGGCCCCGCATTATCTCCATCCCCTTGTATTTCAGCCATTCTCTGGCGGCATTTAAAAGACCCCAAGCGGCTTCATAATCCCGGATTACCTCAAAATGCCCGAAGAAACCGACTTTATCTAAGTGAAACTGGTTGTGGCGATGATTGACTATGGCGGCAATTCTGCCTACTACTTCTGAATTTTTTTCAGCCAGAAAATATTCCACTTCGGCATGCTTGAAAAACGGGTTCTGGCTGCGGTCAAAAAACTTCTTCCTTTCATAAAGCAAAGGAGGCACCCAGTCGGAGTCGTCTTGATAAATGGTCCAGGGAAGGCGGATAAATTCTTTTAACTCTTGGGGGGAACGAACCGGATAAATTTCCACATTTATAATTTACTTAATCACACCCATTTTCCTACCCACACATTCAAAGACCTCCAGAACCTTCTCCATCTGTTCGTCGGTGTGGGTGGCGGTGTAGCTGGTACGAATCAATGCTCTCCCTTTTGGCACCGCCGGGGAAATTATAGGGTTGGCGAAAATCCCGTTTTCAAAAAGCATTTTCCAGAACTGGAAAGTTTTCAAATCTTCTCCGATGATAATGGGGATTACCGGAGTCTGGGTATGCCCGATGTCAAATCCCAGCTCTTTGTAACCTTTGTGCATTCGGTGAGTGAGCTCCCAAAGTCTTTTTCTTCTTTCAGGTTCCCTTTGAATAATTTCTAGAGCTTTGATTGTTGCAGCGACCGCCGCTGGCGGCATGGAAGCCGAGAAAATCAGCTCCCGGGAAAAATGTTTGACGAAATGAATCACCTCTTCTTGGGCGGCGATAAATCCACCCAGAGAGGCAAAAGATTTGGAAAAAGTCCCCATTACTATGTCCACCTCATCCTCTAAACCAAAATGTTCGGCGGTTCCTCGGCCGCCTTCCCCCAAGACCCCGATGCCGTGAGCATCATCCACCATGATACGGGCTTTATACTTTTTGGCTAAATCTACGATTTCAGGCAAATCTACAATTTCTCCTTCCATACTAAAAACTCCGTCGACCACAATCAGTTTACCGGTATTTTTTCCGCAGGCCGAAAGAACTCTTTTTAAATCTGCCATATTATTGTGTTTGAATTTGACCGTTTCACCGAAAGCCAAACGGCAGCCGTCGAAAATCGAGGCGTGATTGGCCCGGTCGGTTATGATGAACTCTCTTTTGCCAACCAAAGTGGAAATGGTGCCTAAATTGGTCTGAAAACCGGTGGAGTAAACTAAAGCCGCTTCTTTGCGCATGAATTTGGCTAACTCCTCTTCCAATTCCACATGAATATCCAGAGTTCCGTTCAGAAAACGGGAACCGGAACAGCCGGAACCGTATTTTTCCACGGCCTCGATGGCCGCTTTCTTTACTTCCGGATGAGAGGTCAGGCCCAAATAATTGTTGGAGCCGATCATAATCATCGGGAGCCCGTCTATAACCACCCCGGTATCCTGTCCGGAGCTTAAGGGATGGAAATAGGGGTATAACCCCAGGGCCATCACTTCTTTGGCAGTGGTGAAATTTTTACACTTGTCAAATAAATCCATAAAAAAGTTGCTTAAACAGAAATTTTATGATATTTTTTGATGTTGCTATATTAACTTAAAAAAAAATTTTGTCAAGAAAAATTGCCTTATGCCCAAAGCTTTAGTCACCGGCGCTACCGGATTTGTAGGCAGCCATCTGGCAGCGGAGCTGCTTAAAAGGGGATACCAGGTATCGGTTTTGGTGCGAAAAACCAGCGATTTGTCCGGGCTTTTGAATACCGGAGTGGAGTTGGTTTTCGGAGATGTTGCTGACAAGGAGTCGTTGAAGAAAATCTTTTTTGATTTTGACTACATTTTTCATGTGGCCGGCTTAATCAAAGCTAAAAATCTTGACGATTTTTTCAAAGCCAATGCCCAGGGAACCAAGAATTTGCTGGAGGTCTTGTTTGACTCTGGCTATCCAGTTAGCAGATTTGTTTTGATTTCCAGCACTGCTGCTTGTGGGCCAAGTCTAAATGATCAACCTAAAAAAGAAACTGATTTATGTCAACCGGTCTCAATTTATGGTAAATCTAAATTAGAAGGAGAAAAAATTGCTTTGGAGTTTTCCCATAAAATTCCCATAACCATCATCCGTCCACCTGCTATTTACGGACCCAAAGACCGTCAGCTTTTAAATTTTTTTAAACTAGTCAAGTGGGGGATAATCCCTTTAGTTGGTAAAAATGAAAACTGTTTTTCTGTAGTTTATGTACAAGATTTGGTGGATGCCATAATCTTGGCTGCTGAAAATCCTAAAGCCGAAGGTGAGATTTATTTTATAGCGGATGGAGAAATTTACCACTGGGAGAAAGCCGGTGATATTGCTGCTGAGGTTTGGGGGAAAAAGCCCTTCAAGTTTACTCCACCTAAGTTTCTTTTGTATATCACGGCTGTAATGTCGGAGCTGCTGGGGAAATTTTCTGGTAAAGCCCCTTACTTAACCAGAAGAAAATTAGAAGAGATTCATTACCGCTATTGGGTATGTGATATTTCCAAAGCCAAAACAGAGTTGAACTTTAAACCCAAATTTGATTTCAGACGAGGGGCCCAGGAAACGATTAACTGGTATAAACAAAATAAATGGCTATAAAAGTGAGGCAAGATGGATTATTATAAATTAATTTTGGCGGTTTTGATTGCCAGCATCTTTTTGAATCTTCTTATTTTCTTGAGACTGATTTCAGAAAAATTCTTTAAAGTAAAGAGTAATTTACCGGCCCAGCTGGCTTCCACGGTGGAGGTTAATTTTTCAAAAGTGGTTAACCTGATTGCCAAAGCTGAAATTGTGGAGGTAATTTTGCCGGTCTTTTTCTACAGCTTGACTGCTCCTTTCTTGCCTTTTTCCGGGGTAAAATCAGGAATCTTTTTTGCTATTCTGATTTTTAGTTTGGGGGCTTTGCCCCAATTTGTCTGGTTTGAGGAATCCTTCAAACCACCTGCTAATTACCTGATGCATACTCTGCTCTGGCAGTTATTGAAAGCGATTTTTATTTTTGGGACTTTTGGCCTGATTTTAAGCTCCTGATTATTCCCTTTGAAAAATCTTTCTGCCATAAGGAAGCAGTTTCCCTTTACTAAAAATATAATTTATTTCAACCATGCTGCTGATGGACCGATACCTTTAAGTTCCTTAAAAGCTACTCTGGATTATTATCATACTTTGACTCACCGACTTGATATATCCACTGATCATCATTCTTTTCTGCTTTTAGACCGGATCAGAGAAACCATAGCTAAAATGATTAACTCCTCACAAAATGAAATCGCATTAACCTCCAACACCTCTTATGGATTGAACATTGTGGCCAACGGGCTGAATTTTAAAGCCGGAGATGAAATTTTACTTTCGGATGTGGAGTTTCCGGCCAACGTTTATCCCTGGCTGAATTTGAAAAGCCGAGGTGTGAGAATTAAATTTGTTAAAAATGAAAATGAATTTTTTTCGATTGAGAATTTAGTCAGAGCCATCAACCAAAGAACTAAACTTCTCTCTTTATCTTCTGTTCAGTTTTTCAACGGATACAAAAATGACTTAGAAAAAATTGGTAAAATATGTCGAGAGAGTCAAATAATTTTTGTGGTAGATGGAATTCAGGGGGTGGGAAATTCAATCCTGGATGTGAAAAAAAGTCAAATTGACTTTCTTTCTTGTGGTGGGCAAAAATGGCTGCTTTCCGCTCCCGGGACCGGCTTTTTTTACTGCTCCAAAAAGTTTTTGAATAAACTCAAACCTTCTTTTTTTGGCTGGTTAGGGGTGGACTGGAAGATTGATTTTACGGATTTGCTAAGATACGACTTGAAACCTTTTGACTCTGCCAGAAGATTTGAAATCGGCAGTTATTCCTATTCCAATCTGAGAACTTTTTATGCTTCGTTGAAGTTGTTGGAGAAAATTGGAATCCCAAAAATCCAAAAACAGAATCTGGCTTTATTGGATAGACTGATTGATTACTTGAAAGACTCACCCTACCAAATTAAAAGCTCGCTTGACCCAAAACACCGCTCCTCTATTTTCTCCTTCTCTGCCAAAAACGGGAAAAAACTGTCGGAAAAGTTGATTAAAAGCAATATCATTGTCTCCTATCGCGAAGGCCTAATCCGTTTATCACCCCATTTTTATAATACTGAACTAGAAATAGACCGCCTCATCCAAATTTTGGATAGAAAGCAACAACATAAATTTAATTAGTTATTAAGGGGTAGGTCGGGTCCCTGTACCCGACCTTTTTGGGTGTGCGAAATTATTATTTAATTGTGTCCCAATGCTTAAAAGAAGTCAAATAAATGACGATATAGAGGGAAAAAGAAACCAAGGAGCAAAAGATGAAGAAAATCATAACCTTTGCTTTATTTTTGGTTGTATTAGCTCTGTTGACCGTAAGCGGCTGTTCCACCCGAAGAGTGGTGGTGGTTCAGAAAACCTCCCCTCCCCCGCCGGCTGCCAAAAACTACGGACAGACCGTGGCTTCACAGAAGCACGTCAACAACGGAGTCAAGCATTTGAACCGGGGAAATTACGCTAAGGCGGCTAAAGAATTCAACAAAGCCATAGCGGCTGACCCCAACAACTGGGAGGCTCATTATTACTTAGGATTGACCTATCACAGATGGAAACGTTATCACGAATCGGTTAATTCTTTCAGGGTGGCTATCGACATGAACCGTAATGATAATCGCTGGGTCTCTAAAGTCAGAGTCCACTTAGGTGTCTCTTTAGAATATGTTGGAAATTATGAGGAAGCCCAGAGCGAATACAAGTTAGCTATTACCTTAAATCCAGAGAACAAAGAGGCCTATCAGCGTCTGGAGAAACTCAAAGCCAAAAAGAAACCCCAGAAAGAGCAGAAAAAAGATGAGAAAAAGAAATACAGCGCAGACGGAGAACCAGGTGGCGATGATGATAATGACGATGACGATTAAGCTCTAATTTTTCCCCATCAAAAGACGTCCGGCGCTATGTCGGACGTTTTTATTTTATTGCTTAAGATTTTAAATTTTAATCACCAACCGGGCTGATACTTAGGCAAAGTACATCTGCTCCCTTTATCCGCTTTAAATCCCAAAGCATAATCGGCTTGCAAAAGTTTTTGAATCTCCCTGGTCCCTTCATATATAGATGAACCTTTGGAATTGCGATAAAATCTCTCCACCGGATATTCATCTGAAAAACCGTAAGAGCCGAAAACCTGCACCGCATCGGAAGCTGCTTTTTCAGCCGCATCACAGGCAAACCACTTAGCCAGGGCGGTCTCTTTGGAATTGGGCATGCCCTGATTTTTAAGCCAGCCGGCTCTGAGCCACAAAAGCTGGCTGGCCTCAAAACCGGAGACCATAAAGGCAATCATCTCTTTGACCAGCTGATGTTCCCCGATATAAGTATTAAAAGTTTTTCTGGTCTTGGAGTAATTGACCGAGGCATCTAAACAGGCCTTGGTTAAACCGGTGGCACCGGCCGCAACAGTATAACGCCCTTGGTCTAAACAGAACATGGCAATCTTAAAACCCTCGCCTTCTTGACCTAACATATTCTCTTGGGGAACTTCTACATCGGATAGAGAGACGTAACCAGTATTGCCTGCTCGAACCCCTAATTTGCCGTGAATGGTACCTGTTTTTACCCCTTTGAATTTTCGTTCCACGATAAAAGCCGAAATCCCGGTGTGGTCTCGCCTATCTCTTTTTTTTCTATCAGTCCAGGCAAAGCATAAAAAATTATCCGCCACATCCGCTAACGAAATCCACATCTTCTCACCATTTAAAACATAAAAGCCCTCTTTTTTATCCGCGGTAGCTTGGATACCGACTACATCAGAGCCGGCATTCGGCTCGGTTAGGCCAAATGAACCGATTTTTTCACCTTTGGCTTGCGGCACTAAATATTTTTGTTTTTGGACTTCATTTCCCCAGGTCAGATAAGCCAAGCTGGTTAAACCGGTATGGACTGAAAGAATCACTCTTAAAGAAGTATCCGCATACTCTAATTCCTGGCAGGCGATCCCTAAGCTGATGTAATCTAAGCCGGCTCCCCCATATTTGACAGGGATGCAGATTCCTAAAATATCCGCTTCTCCCAGCTTTTTTAAAATGGCAGGGTCAAACTGCTCTTTTCTATCCCGTTCCCGAATGAAAGGGATAACTTCCTTTTGGCCGAAATCCTGCACCAGTTTAAAAACCGCTTTGTGTTCCTCGGTCCAGGTAAAATCAATCATCGACTCTCCTTTTTTAGTTTTAGAAGCTATATTATAAGAAGAGTTGGCTTTTAAATCAAGGCGATGGCTTCGATTTCCACTTTGGCTCCCTTGGGTAAACCTTCCACTTTAACGGTGGAACGGGCCGGAGGATTTTCTTTAAAGTAGCCGGCGTAAGCCTCATTCATCAAGCCGAAATCATCCAAATCTTTCATAAAGACTGTGGTTTTGACCACTTTATCCAGGCTGGAGCCGCAAGCTTCCAAGATATTTTTCAAATTCTCCAGAGCCTGTTTGGTCTCATCGGTGGTGCCTCCTCTGGCTATTTCTTTGGTTTGAGGGTTCATTCCGATCTGGCCCGATACAAAAATCAAATTATGCTCTTCTATAACCACCGCCTGGGAATAAGGTCCTACCGCTACCGGCGCTTTTGGGGTAAAGATTATTTTTTTGTTCATACTGCACCTCCCTAAAACTTTTAAAATTGTTGGATATGCAAAAACCGTAGAGGTCAAAGCGTAGTTTAAATTTTAACGCTTTAGGTTAAACTGGTAACCTCCGCTTTTGAAGTGATATTTTTATTTTTAATTATTTTTAATTCAAAAATTTCCGCAAATTTTTCAACCAGCTTATCTTTGACTTCCTGAAAATCAACTTTTCTTTTTAAGAGCTCTGCTATAGAAGTTACTTCTTTATCCAGCATTCCGCAAGGGTGAATATAGCCAAAATATTTTAGGTCGGTATTGACATTCAAAGCCAGGCCATGAAAGGTAATCCATTTTTTGGCTGCTACGCCGATGGAGGCAACTTTTTTGCCGTCCACCCAGACTCCGGTCAATCCTTTAATTCTCTCGGCCTTTAAATCATAACTTCCAACCGTCTTAATAATCACTTCTTCTAACTGTCTTAAAAATAAATGGGTATCCTGTTTATAATTATTCAAATCGAAAATAGGATAAGCCACCAATTGCCCCGGCCCGTGATAGGTAACGTCTCCCCCCCTTTCTATATAATGCAGTTGTATCTTTAATTGTTCCAGCTGCTCTCTATCTAAGAGTATATTTTCCGGATGAGATGAGCGACCTAAAGTTATAACCGGATTATGCTCTACCAAAAGTAAAATTTCAGGCAGATTTTCTTTGTGCTTTTTCTCTACTAATTGATGCTGGAGTTCTAAAGTTTCTCTATAATCTTTTAAACCTAAATCAATAACCCGGCATTCTTGCATAATTACTTATTGAGATTATGGATGGCTTTTTTATTGACCGCTAAGCTGGCTTCTTTAACCATCTCTGATAAGGTCGGATGGACCTGGATAATTTCAGCTACATCTTCCACTCTGGCATCCAGCCCCATGGCAACGGTGATAGAGGAAATTAATTCAGAGGCCAGTGCCCCTATGATATGCGCTCCCAAAATTTCATCTGACTCTGAATCGGCAATGATTTTGACCAGCCCCTCCTGCTCATCCATTCCTATGGCTCTTCCGATGGCTCTATAAGGATAAGTCCCCACTTTTATTTTCCATCCCTGGTCAAGCGCTTCTTTTTCAGTCAAACCCACTCCGGCTACTTCTGGTTGGGTGAAGATGGCATAGGGGACAACTCTGTAATCCATCACGGAATCCATACCTGAAGCTACTTCTGCAGCTACCTCTCCTTCTCTGAAGGCCTTGTGAGCCAAAAGCTGTTTTCCGGCACAGTCACCTACGGCGAAAATGTTTCTGAAATTGGTCTGCATTCTCTCATTGACTTTTATAAATCCTCGGTTATCGGTCTCTATTCCGATTTTTTCTAGCCCTAAACCAGCAGTGGTGGCTTTATGTCCGATAGCCACCAAAATTAAATCAAAAGTCATATTTTCAGATTTGCCGTCTGAAGTCACAGTGACATGCACCTGGTTGTTTTTGGTGACAGAAGCATTTTCCACTTTGGTCTTGGTTAAAATATTAATCCCTTTCTTTTTGAATCTGTCATGAGCCATTTTGGCTATTTGTGCATCGGTGGCTAAGAATATGGAATCCTGCATCTCCATCACAGTCACTTCGCTTCCCAAGCTGTGATAGACCACGGCCATTTCCATTCCTACATAACCGCCGCCTACTACTAACATCTTCTTAGGAACAAACGGAATTTCTAAGGCCTCTTTACTGGTGATTATTAGTTTTCCATCTAAAGGCAAAGAGGGAGGAGAAAAAGGAAGTGAACCGGTTGAAATTATAATATTATCTGCTGTGATCCGGATTTCTTCCCCCTGAGAAGTTTTAACATTAACCACATTCGGCTCCACAAATGAGGCTTCACCTAAAATCATGTTAGCACCGTTATGTTTCAGCAAAGTTTCCACCCCCAGCACTAACTGCTTGACTACTTTTCCTTTTTTCTCCCGCAGCTGGTTGGTATCAATGGAAATTTTTTCAGCTTTGATGCCATACTTCTCCCCTTTGTGGATAGTTTCTATAATGTCACTGGCGTAAAGCAAAGCTTTGGAAGGGATACAGCCGTAATTTAAACACAAGCCACCCCATTTATCTTTTTCTACTATGATAACTTTTTTCTTGAGCTGGCAAGCCCGGATAGCCGCTACATAACCCCCCGGACCGGCACCGATGACTAAAATATCGCATTTTTGTTCGGTAGGCACTTAATATCCCTTTTGAATATGGTTAAATTTGAAGTTAGTGCTAAAAGAGTGTGATTAGTTTTTTTAACTTTTTTCTAAGCTTAAAGGAGTAAAACCAAAATCACATAATATTTAACAACCACTCTTCCGGACTTTCTAAATAATATTTGACTCGTTGTAAAAACTGGACCGCATAATGTCCGTCAATTAAGCGATGGTCAAAGGACAAACACATATTCATCATGGGTCTGATTACAATCTGGTCCTCCACCACCACTGCTCTTTTTTGAATCATATGGATTCCTAAAATCCCTACTTCCGGATAGTTGATAATCGGAGTAGATGCCAGAGCACCGAACATTCCGGCATTGGTAATAGTGAAAGTGGAACCTTGAATCTCAGGTAAAGACAGTTTATCTGCTCTGGCTTTATCTCCCAATTCGTTAATCTCCTTGGTAATTTCTAGAATCGACTTTTTGTCGCAATCCTGGACTACTACCACGATTAAACCCACATCCCGGCCCACCGCCATCCCTAAGTGGTAATATTTCTTGACAATCATATTTTCTTCGGTCATGGAAGCATTCATGCGAGGATACTCTTTTAGGGCGAAAATCGTGGCTTTCATTATGAACGGCATGTAGGTTAATTTCAGATTATGCTTCTTCTGGAACGGCTCTTTCAGTTTCTCTCTTATATCAACCAACTTCTTCATATCCGCTTCATCCCAGGTGGTCACGTGCGGGGCCGTGTGCTTACTTCTGACCATATGCTCCGCAATCTTTTTGCGGACATGAGTAAGTGGTATAACTTCTTCTAAAGCCCCAGCGGAAACTGGAGTTGGTGAAACTTTTGATTCAGTGATTGTAGTTTTGGCAACCACCGGAGTTTTAGAAACAGATGGAGCAGTTCTTTTATCAAGATAAGCCAAAATATCTTCTCTGGTGATTCTTCCGCCGGAACCGGTTCCGTTAATTTTAGAAATATCTATATTATTTTCTTTGACTAACCTTCTGACAGCCGGTGACAACCGGGTTTGGTCGGTTTTATCCTCATCGACAGCCACCGAAGTTGAAGCTCTTACTTCCGGCTTGGCCTGAGCCGGTTGTGGTTTTACTTCGGTTTTAGCTGGAGCAGGAGAACTGGAAGCTGAAATATTGGCTATCGATTCGCCGACTTCGGCTAATATTCCGATTTCCTGTCCGATGGGAACGACTGTATTTTCCGGGACTAAGATTTTGGCTAAAACTCCGGCTTTGGGGGAAGGGATTTCGACATTGATTTTATCTGTCATTATTTCCACAATCGGCTCATCTTTGGCGACTTTTTCCCCTTCTTTTTTGAGCCACTTTCCTACCGTACCTTCAACTACCGATTCACCTAATTGTGGAACCACTATCGGAATAGGCATCAAACCTCCTTGATTGGCTAATAGGCCATGGTCTCTTTGACCGCTTTGATGATTTTATCTGCATTGGGCAACCAGAAATGCTCCAGAGGAGGAGAAAATGGAATAGGTGGCGTATCCGGTGCGGTTACTCTTTTAATGGGAGCATCTAAATATTCAAAGGCTTCTTCGGTGATTATGGCGGAAATTTCTCCGGCCACCCCTCCGGTCTTGGGAGCTTCCTGAACTATGACAGCTTTGCCGGTCTTTTTGACTGATTCTAAAATGGTTGCTTTGTCTATGGGCAACAAAGTTCGCATGTCTATGACCTCACATTCAATCCCTTCTTTGGCCAACTTTTCCGCTGCTTCCAGAGATTTATGCAGCATTAACATATAAGCCACTATGGTAACATCTTTCCCTTTTCTTTTGATTTCTGCTTTTCCCAGGGGAACGGTGAAGTCGGTATCCGGAATTTCCTGTTTTATGCTGCGGTAAAGTTTTTTATGCTCAAAGTAAATGCAGGGATTCTCATCGCGGATAGCGGCTTTTAATAGTCCTTTGGCATCATAAGGGAAGGCCGGAGCGATTACTACTAATCCGGGACAATGTACAAACCAGGCCTCATTGATCTGGGAGTGGTATAAACCTCCACCCACTTCTCCACCACAGCAGACTCTGATGACTAAAGGGACTGAAAAGCTTCCCCCGGAACGGTATCTTAATTTAGCTGCTTGCTGGACGATTTGATCCATGCCTGGGGTGATAAAATCAGAAAACTGAATCTCAGGCACCGGCCTTAACCCCATGGCAGCCGCACCGACCGAAGACCCTACGATTAGATTTTCAGACAAAGGGCTATCGATGACCCGCATTGGCCCGAACTGGCTCTGCAAACCTCGGGTGGCTTTAAAAACCCCTCCGTAGATACCGATATCCTCACCAATCACATAAACCTTCTCATCTCTTTCCATCTCCTCTTTCATAGCTTCAGTGATAGCTTCAATGAAGGTAACCGTTCTCACTTTAACCATCCTTTCACCCAGTCTTCAAAAGTTCCTGGAGCATAGACATCCTCTAAGGCCTCCTCCGGTGCCGGTAGCGGGGATTTGTCGGCAAATTCGAAGGCCTCTTCTAATTCTTTCTCTATATCTGCTAACATCTTGGTTTTATCTGCCGGGGTCAACATCCCTCGGTCCGTTAAATACTTTTCAAACCTGGGAAGGGGGTCTTTTTTCTTCCATGCTTCTAATTCATCTTTGGGTCTGTAGTCGGCCGGGTCGATTTCAGAATGCCCATACCAGCGGTAGGTTTTGCACTCCACCATGGTGGGGCCTTCTCCTTTTCTGGCTCGGGCAATCGCTTCTTTGACCGTTACATAAACCTGAACCACATCATTTCCATCTATGGTAATTCCGGTGAAACCGTAAGCTTTGGCTCTGTCTGAATAATCGGTAATAGCTGCTTGTAAACGAGCCGGCACTGATTCGGCCCAGAGGTTGTTCTGACAGATATAGACTATAGGTAATTTTTGGACGCCGGCAAAATTCATGGCTTCATGCCAGCCGGCTTGTGCAGTGGCTCCTTCTCCGAAGAACCCCAGACCGATATTATCTTCACCTCTAATTTTGAAAGCTAAGGCACAGCCGGTAACCACGATGGTCTGGGCGGCCATGGTTGAGGCCGGAGTGATGATTCTGTATTCTAAACCGCCGTAGTGACAGGGATGACATTTCCCCTTATCCATACCGGTTCTTTTAGCCATCAGATGGGCCAGCATAAATTTCAAAGGTATGCCTCGGGTTATGCTGCAGCCAATTTCACGGTGGGAAGGGCCGATGGCGTCTGTGGGTCTGGATAAAAAGGTCGGAACCACGGTGGTGGCTTCCTGCCCTACCGCTGAAAAGTAAGTTCCTAAAAGTTTCCCCTGGCGGAAGAATTTACGGTTGGCTTCATCCACGGTTCTGGTTTTCAATAAATAGTAATAAAGCTTTTTCCCTTCTTCGGCTGAAAAAGGGGCCGAGAGCTTTTCTCTGGTTTTACTGGCTATTTTAGTGTTGACTGGCATTTTAAACTCCTCTTCTCAATTTGTCTTTCACTTGATAATCGTCGCTTTCTAAATCAGTTATCGCAATGATAAATTCAATTTTTTAATGTTAATTCAATATTTGTTTTACCAGGTTAGTAATTATAAACATTTTCTTTAAAAAAGCAACCAAATTTACAAGAAATTTAATCTATCTATTTTACGGAATTGTGTTCTTTTCGTTTATGGGACTGCCGTCAATTTCAAACTCATGCCCGCCCCATTTTTTAACTAACCTGCAGTTACCCAACAGCTTTTAAAATAAAAAGTTTTAAATCTTTGTCAAATCTTTCGGGTAACCTTTGTCATAAATTGACAGAGTGCGTATTTTCATTTATATTGATTTTTTCTAAAAACTATGCCGGAAGAGACTGCCAAAAACCGCTTAGAAGCTGAAAATCTGCAGCTGCGTCAAGCCGTAGAGGAGCTTTCCATTTTGAACGAGATTGCCTTCGCCATCGGCTCTCAGACCGAAGTGGATAAAATTAGTGAATTGATTGTCGGCAAGTGCACCAAAAAGATTAAAGCCGAGCAGGGTTGTATTTTACTTTTATCTGAAGACCAGAATTCCCCTTTTAAAACTTATGTTAGAAAAATAGAGCATGCCAGCAAAGTAATCCCTATCCACTTAAGTACTACTTTAATGGGCTGGATGATTAAAAATCAAAAACCCTTGATTATAAATGACCTTTCCTCAGACAAACGTTTTCAAAACTTGGGAGTCAAAGAGGGAAATTTCCAGTCTTTGCTGATGGTCCCTTTAAAGCTTAAAAATAAACTCTCTGGACTTTTATGTTTATTTAACAAAGAGGACGAATTTTCTCCTGAAGACCAAAGACTGCTTTCTATTATAGCAGTCCAATCAGCTCAAGTGATTGAAAACGCTCGTCAAGCTGAAATAGAGACAAAATTTCAAGAAATGGAAAGAGAACTTTTAGTAGCTAAAGAGATTCAAACCCGTCTTTTACCTAAAGGCGCACCTCAGATTGAAGGATTTGATATTCAGGGATATACTCTCCCCACCAAACAGGTGGGTGGAGATTATTTTGACTTTATTGAGTTAGAGGATAAACAGCTGGGCGTGGCTATTGCGGATGTTTCCGGTAAAGGGATGCCGGCCGCTTTGCTCATGGCTAATTTCCAGGCCACTTTAAGAAATCAAAGTTTGGCTAAAATTTCACCGGCTGAAATGGTTGTCAATTGCAATAATTCGGTTTGTAAATCGGTTGAACCTGGGCGGTTTGTGACCTTTTTCTGGGGAGCTCTAAATTGCAGAGAAAAATCTTTTACTTATGTCAATGCCGGCCATAATCCTCCTTTTATATTTAACAAAAAAGGGGAGATTTCAAGATTAAGCGATGGTGGTTTAATTTTAGGGATATTGGAAAATTCTGCTTATGGGCAGAAAAAAGTTAAGTTGAATCCGGGAGATTTGCTTTTGCTCTTCACCGATGGCATAACCGAAGCCATGAATGAAACTCAAGCTCAATTTGAGGAAGAGAGATTGATTAAAGTGGTGGAAGAAAGTCGGAACTTGAATTCTGACCAGATTATTAAAAAGATAACTCAAGAGGTCTTAGTTTTTCAGGGACTGCAACCTCAGTTTGACGATTTAACTTTGGTGGTGATTAAGGTCAAAGAGTAATGCTGGATTTTTTATTGATTACCATGTTATGCCTGATTTGGGGTTCCACCTGGCTGGGAATCAAAATCGGTTTAGAAGACTCTCCTCCTTTTTTATCCAGCGCTGCCAGATTTCTTATCTCCTCCAGCTTTCTTTACTTATTAATCAAAGTTAAGCGACTGGTCATACCCAAAAATAACTGGTCTAAAATTTTAATACCTGGTTTTTTACTTTTTGGTCTTTCTTATGGCTTGGATTATTGGGGAATTCAATATATTACTTCCGGGCTGGCCGCAGTTTTATTTGCCACCCTGCCTTTTTTTGTAGCCATCTTTGCTCATTTTATGCTAAACGATGAAAAGCTAAGTTTTATTAAACTATCATTTTTAAGCCTGGGTTTTTTAGGGATAGTTATCATCTTCCGGGACCAAATCCATTTTTCCCACTCTTTGAAAAGTATCTTAGGAATGTTAGCCCTCATTGGAGCCGCTATCAGCGCTGGTTTATCCAATGTTTTTACCAAAAGAGATTTGCACCACATCGACTCTAGAGTTATTGCCTGTTTTCAGATGATGGTGGGGACAGTTTTTCTGCTTTTAATAGGTTTTAGTTTTGAAGAACTATCCAGCTTTAAAATCACTTATAAATCGATGGGAGCTTTGATTTATTTAGCTTTTTTCGGTTCAATTTTAGCATTTGTCACTTATCTCTGGCTGTTGAAAAGAATCGAGGCCACCAAGCTATCTTTGATAGCTTTTGTCACTCCGGTATTGGCTTTAGTTTTAGGTGCTATAGTCAAAAATGAAAGAATCTCTCTGCAGTTGATTTTGGGCTCTATTTTGGTTATTTTAGGGATAGTAGGATTGAACTTTTTGACTCCCAAAGCAAAAAAGCCGTAACTTTTTGTTTGATTTTTGGTCAGATTCAAATAAGTTTTAACCGATTTTAGGACTAGAGTATGATTGGCAGAGAAATTTCTCATTACAAAATTTTAGACCAGATCGGGCAGGGTGGCATGGGGGTGATTTACAAAGCCCAGGATACCAAATTGAATCGTCTGGTGGCCTTGAAGTTTTTACCCCAGAGTCTGACCCGCAGTTCTGAAGAAAAAAATCGCTTTATTCAAGAAGCCATCGCTGCTTCTGCCCTTAATCATCCCAATATTGTCACTATCTATGAAATTGATGAGGTTGACGGAGATTCTTTTATTTCCATGGAGTTTATCGAAGGAAAAAATCTGAAGGGTTTAATCCAAGCCGGACCTTTGAGTTTAGAGCAGTTTTTTAATATCGCCTTTCAGACTGCCGAAGGTTTAAACAAAGCCCATCAAAAAGGGATTGTGCATCGGGATATAAAGTCGGAAAATATTTTAGTCAATTCCGATGGGGTTGCCAAAATCACCGACTTCGGAGTGGCTAAGCTAAAAGGGGCGGCCGGTTTGACTTTAGCCGGCACAGTTCTGGGAACCACCGCTTATATGTCTCCAGAACAGGCCAACGGAGAAGAAGTTGACCAGCGTTCGGATATTTTCTCTTTGGGAATAATTTTCTACGAGATCCTGACCGGCCAGCTTCCTTTCCAGGGAATGCACCCTATGGCAGTGATGTATGCCATAATTAACGAAGAACCGCTTTCACCTCGGAGTTTGAGAGATGAAATTCCAGTGGGATTGGAAAATATTATCTCCCAGACCTTGGCAAAAAATAAAGAAGACCGGTATCAGAGTTTGACTTTACTTTTAGATGATTTGAGAACCTTGACCACCGGTGGCAAAATTGAAATCAAGAAAGCTGATGAAAAAGCAGAACTGAAATCTATCGCTGTTTTACCCTTTGGGGATTTATCCCCTGATAAAGAAAATCAGTATTTTTCCAACGGAATCACGGAAGATATCATCACCGATTTATCTCAAATTACTCAGCTGAGAGTTACGCCTCGTTCGGTGGTGGCTAATTATCAGGATAGCAAAAAAGATTTAAAGCAGATTGGGAAAGAGTTGAAGGTGGATTTCATCCTGGAGGGTTCGGTCCGCAAGCATGGAGAAAAAATTCGAGTCACGGCCCAGCTGACCAATGTAGCGGATGGTTTTCACCTGTGGGCCGAAAAATTTGACGGTGAATTAAAAGATATTTTTGAAATTCAGGAGACCGTCTCCAAAAAAATTGTAGATGTGTTGAAATTAAAGCTGACCAAAACTGAAATCCAGGAGATAGCCAAAAAACCGACCGTGAATCCTTTGGCCTATGATTTTTATCTGAAAGGACAGGAGTATAATTACAAAGAAGGAAAAACCAATATCGACTTTGCCATGCGGATGTACGAAAAAGCTCTGGAAGTGGATTCTAACTATCCTCTGGCTTATGCCGGGCTGGCCGACTCTTATGTGAATAAATACATGGCCTATTATGATAGAAGTACCGCCTGGCTGGAGGAAGCGGAACGGGCTTGTAAAAGAGCTTTAAACTTGGATTCTGATTTAGCTGAGGCGCATCGGGCTTTGGGACGGGTGTATATGTTCAAAAAAAGACCCCAGGATGCGATTGCTGAATTTAAAAAGGCGATTGAGCTCAAACCGGATTATTTTGAAGCCTATCGTTCATTAGGTTGGATTAACGAAGAGCTGGGAAATTTTGAAGAGACTATCGGGTATGCCAAAAAAGCAATAGAGATCAAACCTCTGGACAAAGAATCCCACTTACTTTTGGGTTTAACTTATTTTGATATGAATAATTTTTCGGAGGCCTTGAAAATGTTTGACCAGGCTTTGGAAATTGCTCCGGATTATTACCGGGCTTATTACAGCAAAGGGAATGTTTTTCAGAGAGAGGGGAAATTCCCTCTGGCTATCCAGAATTACCGGAAAGCTTTGGAATTCGGCATGGAGCCCAATTTATATCTGGATTCGGGCTGGGTCTATCTGGTGGAAAAAGAGTATGACTCTGCTATTGAATGTTTCAAAAAACTGATTGAGCTGGGTTTTTTTGACTTTTTGGCTTATTACTATCTGGGTCTGGCTTATCAGCTCAAAGAGGAAAAATGGATGGCAGCCGCTTCTTATGATTCTGCGGCGGTTTTATGTGTCAGGAAAATTAATGAAGATTCCAACAATCCTTATCTGCATGCTACTTTGGGTTTGGCATATACTGCTTTGAGAAAACCGGAAGAGGGTTTGAAGATGGCTGTAAGAGCTTTGAAAATCGAGCCGGATAATGGGGCTATTTTGTATGATGTGGCCCGGGTTTATGCCCTGCAGGAAAAAAATAAAGAGGCTATTGAAACATTAACTAAAGCGATTAAGAAACCTTTATCTCCTTCATTTGAAGAAGCCAAATTAGACCCCCATTTTGAGAAGATTGTTGGCTTACCTGAATTTACTAAAATTCAAAATAAGTAGAAATATTTTTTTCTTAAGAAGTTTTTACTTTTTCAGCAGAACTACATTTCTCACAAGGACACGAAGCCCTAAGATAATCAAAAGCGTAGATACCGGTAGAATGACCGTCACTCCAGTGAAAACGAATAGCATATTGTCCCACCGGTTGAGTAGATACCGGAAAGATATTCGGTTGAATTTTCTCCGGATTTAATTTTTGCTTGCCGGTTGTCTCATCCACACATACTGCGCACTGACAAGCTAAACGCAGTTTTTGACCGGAATAAACCGATTCATGCCCATCTTTCCAGAGAATTCTAATTTTTCCAATTTCAGGTTGAGTAATCTCTTTGGGAGTAGGTCTAGTTCCAGAACCTCCTCCCATATTTCTGATACTAACTTGGGCAGCTAAGTTTTGAGCCACTGACATAAATGCTTGAGCTGAAGATGAATCAGGGTCAGCAATGACTGTTGGTTCTCCCGCATCTGAAGTTTCACGCACACGAGTATCCAAAGGAATCGCCCCTAAAAAGGGAATTTCATGCCGCTGACTGTATTCTCTTACCCCTCCAGCCCCAAAAATCTCCTCTCTCTCCCCACAGTGCCGGCAGACGAAACCGGACATATTTTCAATCAGCCCCAAAACCGGAGTATTCAGTTTGTTAAACATTATGATAGCTTTTTCAGCCACCTGTAAAGCCACATCCTGAGGTGTGGAAACAATGGCAGCACCGGTAAGTGGAATAATTTGACACAAAGAAAGCTGAATATCACCGGTACCTGGTGGTAAATCCACAATCAGATAATCCAATTCACCCCATTCCACATTTCCCAAAAACTGCTCCACGGTTTTATGCAGCATCGGTCCTCGCCAGATCACCGCTTCTTGCGGATGCACAAAAAATCCCATGGACATAATTTTTACACCATGTTCCATCGCGGGAATGAATCTATTCCCCTCCAAAACCTGCGGTGGTTTTTGTACACCCATAATCGAAGGTATAGAAGGACCGTAAACATCCACATCCAACAAACCAACTTTGGCTCCCATCTTCATCAAAGCCAATGCCAAATTAGCGCTGACAGTTGATTTTCCTACACCCCCTTTACCGCTGGCAACCGGAATTATATTTTTGACCTGTGGCAGAAGTTTTTCTTTTTTCTCCGAAGGAGTTTGTCTGACTCTGGCTGTCATTTCGATATTAACATTTTTAATTCCCTCAACTGCCAGAACAGCTTGTTTAGCTTCTTCTTTTAATTTGTCTTTCACCGGACAGGCCGGAGTAGTCAGTTCGATGGTGAAGGAGGCCGAATCATTTTCAATTTTGAGATTTTTCACAAATCCCAACTCTACGATATTTTTCCCCAAATCCGGGTCCTGTACTTTTTTCAGTGCTTCTAAAATTTGGTTCTCTTGGCTCATAAAATTTTCTGTCTTTCTAAACTTCTTTCTCTGATTGGATTAGAACATTGTTTCACGTGAAACAATTTGGAACAGATTGAAAATGTAACCGGATAGCTAAATTTTCCACAGATTACAACTGTTATACTATAAATGTAGTCAATTATTTGCCTTTCCCAATCTCATTTACCACCAAATCCCCAATCTCCGAAGTCGAATACCCGCTATCCGTCCCCAAAGACTTAATCTTTTTAGTCACCAATAAATTTTCAATCGCTTTTTCGATTTTGGCAGCCGACTTTTTCTCTCCCACATAATCCAAAAGCATGGCACAGGTGGAAATCGCAGCCAAGGGATTGGCTTTATTTAAACCCTTATATTTGGGAGCCGAGCCGTGAATCGGCTCAAACATGGAAACTTTTCCCGGATGGATATTTCCCGAAGCGGCAATCCCCATCCCTCCTTGCAGCATGGCTCCCAAGTCAGTGATGATGTCCCCGAAAATATTATTGGTCACCACCACCTCAAAGGATTCCGGATTTTTTATCATCCACATACAAGCCGCATCCACATAGTTGTGGTCTTTTTCAATCTCCGGATATTCCCTTCCCACTTCTTCAAAAGTTCTGGTCCAGATATCCATCGCTCTTATGGCATTGGCTTTGTCCACCAAGGTGACTTTTTTTCTGTTTTGCGTTTTTGCCAATTCAAAGGCGTAGCGAATCGCTCTTTCCGTCCCTTTGCGGGTAAAAATCATCTCCTGAATAGCCACTTCATCCGGTGTCCCTTTTTTAAAAATTCCCCCGATGCCGGTGTACAAATCCTCTGTATTTTCTCTGACCACTATCATATCGATATCTTCCGGTTTTTTATCTTTGATGGGACAGAGATGCTCAGCATAAAGTTTAATTGGGCGCAGGTTGATGTATAAATCCAGCTTAAATCTGATACCGGCTATGATAGCTCTCTCGATTAACCCCGGTTCCACTCTGGGGTCACCGATTGCTCCGACCAAAATTGCGTCAAATTTTTTTAAATCTTCAAAAAAGGCGTCATCCGGTAATTTTTTGGTAGCTAAATAATAATCCGTATTGTAGGGAAACTCTTTTAATTCATATTTGAAGCCATCTAACTGGGAAACCGCTTTTAAGACTTTTAAACCTTCATTTACAACTTCCGGGCCAATCCCATCTCCTTTGATAACTGCGATTTTGTGCATACAAATTAGTCTAATATTTGAGAGAAAAATTGTCAATTGAATTCATAGGAGAGTAGCGGTGCGACTTGTCCAGAGGAACTTGAAGGATTCATCGCACAGAATATGAAATGTCGGATGAATCCGACCGCTACAGAAAGAATATCGTAGGTGGGGATCTTTTCCCCACCTATTGAAAAGACGGGGAATGTTCCCCGTCTACGATTTTTTTACTCTGATGAACACAAATATATGGGATACTTACCTCTCCCTTCCCTCTCCTAAGATGAGAGGGTAAAAAAATTCCCTCCCCTCTGAGGGAAAGGGAGGGGTCAGTAAGAATTCACAGCAGATTTAGCGGATTAAACGGATAAAATTGCCCTCCCCTCATAGGGGAGGGTTAGGGTGGGGTCAGTTTTCCCTAAAAAATTTAACTTCTCTTTATTCTTTCTGAAATGTAACCTTTCAATCCCCCTTTTTGGATAATCATCCGCATAAATTCCGGAAAAGGGGTGGAAGAGTATTTTTCATTTTTGGTGAGGTTGGTGATTATGCCGGAGGCTACATCTATTTCTAAAATATCTTCGGTTTCTGCCTTCTGGTAACATTCATCGGATTCGAAAATAGGAAATCCCAGATTGATGGCGTTACGGTAGAAAATTCGAGCAAAAGAAGGGGCGATTATGCAGGAGACCTTGGCGGCTTTGATGGCTAAAGGAGCAATTTCACGGGAGGAGCCACAGCCAAAATTTTTACCGGCTACGATTATATCACCCGGAGATGCCTTTTTGACAAAATCCGGGTCCAAATCTTCCAGACAATGTTTGGCTAAATCTTCTTCTAAATAAAGGTGACACCAGCGGCCGGGTAAGATTACATCGGTATTTATATTTTCACCATATTTCCAAACTTTACCTTTGAGAAGCATATTATTTCCTTTTTTAATTCACCTCATCCCACTGGCAGAAGCCAGTGGGCTACCCTCCATCTTCTCTCCACCCCTCTTCTAGGGGGAGGCTTTCATTCCCTCTCCTTTTAGGGGAGGGAAAGGGAGGGGTTAGTTTTCTTTTGTCATCCTGGCCCGCCGCAGGCGGGGAAGGATCTCGCCTTTGAGAATTGAGATTCTTCGTCCCGATTAATCGAGACTCAGAATGACACCCTTTTTATTATATGTCTACAACTCCTCCGGACCGGCAATCCTTCCCAAAATCGCCGAAGCCGCCGCCACGGCCGGATTAGCCAGATAAATCTCCGCAGTCGGATGCCCCATGCGTCCCACGAAATTTCTGTTGGTGGTCGAAACACATCTCTCTTTTTCCGCCAGAACCCCCATATGCCCGCCAATACAAGGCCCACAAGTCGAAGTAGAAAACACACAGCCCGATTCAATAAAAATCTCAGCCAATCCCTCTTGAATAGCTTGTTTTTGAATCCAGTTTGAACCCGGAATCACAATCACTCTGACTTTAGGATGAACCTTATGACCTTTGAAAACTGCCGCTGCCCGACGCATATCCTCAATCCAGCCGTTGGTGCAGGTGCCGATAATCACTGCATCAATGGGAAGTTTTTCAACCTCTGAGAGAGGTCTCACATTTCCCGGTGAAAACGGGCAGGCTACCTGCGGTTCAATAGCAGACATATCGTATTCCTTCTCACTTTCATACTCGGCGTCATGGTCGGATTCATAGATTTTAAATTCCGGTTTTTCCAGTTTATACCTTTCGGTATTTTTGACATATTGCAAAGTTTCATCATCCACCGGAAAGATTCCGTTTTTGGAACCGGCTTCAGTGGACATATTAGCCATAGTGAAGCGGTCCGCAATATTTAATTGCGACACTCCCGGACCGGTAAACTCCATAGCCATATAAGTAGCGCCATCTACGCTGATATCTTTTATGATGTGCAGAATAATATCCTTGCCGGAAACCCAGGGTTTTAATTTCCCTTTTAAATTTAGTTTCATACTGTAAGGAACTTTCAGCCAGATTTCTCCCAAAGCCCAGGCATAAGCAATGTCCGAAGAACCGACTCCGGTGGCAAAACAGCCCAAGGCTCCACAGGTAGAAGTGTGAGAATCCCCTCCCACTAAAACCTCTCCCGGTAAAATCATCCCCCTCTCAGCCATCACCGCATGCTCAATTCCGGCTCGACCTTGCTCTATATAAAACTTGATATTGTGTTTCCAGGCAAATTCTCTCACCTTTTTGGCTATATTGGCGGAGGTGATATCTTTGTTGGGGGTGAAGTGGTCCGGAATCAAAGCTACTTTGTTGGAGTCAAAAATCTTGGTCATTCCCCAGTCGTCAAATTCCTTGATAGCAAGTTGTGCTGACAATTCATTGGCCATGGCTAAATCCACTCTGGCATTGATGATTTCGCCCGGAGTGACCTTAGATTTACCGCAGTGATTGGCTAAGATTTTTTCAGTTATGTTCATCCCCATATATTTTTCTTTAGTTAGGGTTTACCAGTATTTGGAGTCGACCAACTCCATAATCTCTTCGTCAGTTAATATACGATTGGAGGACTTGGCAAAATTAAAGATTTTATCCACCAAATTTTTTTCCGGGCTGATATTTCTCTTTTTGAGCCAGTAAATCACGTTGGACACGCCGGACATAAACCCGATTTCTATTTTTTGCGATAAACCGAACATCCCGGCCGGAACACCGGAATAAACCAAATCAGCCAGCTCTTTTTCCCCTTTTTCTTCGGCTTTAATTATAGCAGCAGCATGAATCCCGCTGACAGTTCGAAAGGCATCCATACCGACTACCGGGTAGTTGTGGGGGATGGGGACACCTACGGCTTGGGAGACGGTCTGGCAGTATTCAGCTAATTTAGACAAATCATTTTTTATCCAACCCATAAGTTTAAAATTGACTAAAAGCAAATCCATAGAGGCATTGCCGCATCTTTCACCGATTCCTAAGGCGGTCCCGTGAACTCTGGTAGCACCGGCTTCTATGGCTGCGATGCAGTTGGCTACATCCAAAGCCCGGTCCCGGTGCCCGTGCCAGTCGATTTTGACTTTCTTTTTGGTTTTTTCCACCACTTTTTTGACAAAACGAATCAGATTATAAGCCCCGGCGGGAGTTGAATGACCTACGGTGTCGCAGACACAGACTCTGTGAGCTCCACATTCGATGGCCAAAGTATAAAGTTTTTGCACAATCTTGGGGTCAGCCCGGGTGGTGTCTTCGGTAACATACATCACCGGGATTTTATTTTTGACTGCAAAGCTGACAGCTTCTTCGGTGAATTTTAAAAGTTTATCCAGATTCCAGTCCTCGGCGTATTGACGAATGGGAGAAGAACCGACAAACATATCCGCCTCAATCGGCTTTCCCAATTTATCAGAAACTTCAATCAGTGCCTGCACATCTTTGACCATAGTCCGGACCGCACAGCTGGGTCTGATGTTCATCTTGTTATCATAAATCTCTTTTGAAATTCGCAAAATATCCTGTTTAGCCCGTTCACCGGAGGCCGGCAGACCGATATCAGCTTTGTCGATTCCCAAATCTTCCATCAGATGCAGGATTTTTAATTTTTCTTCAATGGGGGGGTCGATTATGGAAGGGGACTGCAAGCCATCCCTTAGGGTCTCATCATCAAATTCAATTTTGGGTGGCTTAAATTTACCGGAACCTTGAGTATTCCAGTCGTAGATTAATTTTTTTACCGAAAGTTTACTCATAAGAGTTGAATTTTTTACTAATTCAATATAATTTCTAAAACATCAGGAGTCAATTCAAATACATTATAGATAATATAAAAGGTTGGCAAAACCTGTAGATAATTCTGCGAAGCCAGATTAAAAGATTTTATTTACCGCCAAAATTTGGCTTTCTTTTTTCCAAGAAAGCGGCAGTTCCTTCAATTTTATCCTGGGAGGAGCATATTATACCGAATTGAGTGGCTTCATAATCGCAGCCGGTCTTCAAATCCACATCCAGGCTTAGGTTGATACATTTTTTGGCAATTCCAATTGCCAATGGTCCTCTGGTAGAAATTTTGGCAGCTAAATTTTTGCAGGTCGGTAAAAGATCTGTTAAGGGGACAACTTTTTCCACCAAACCGATGCGCAAACACTCCTGAGCATCGATTAAATCACCCGTAAAAATTAACTCTTTAGCTTTTCCTAGACCTACTAAACGGGGAAGCCGTTGCGTTCCACCATAGCCGGGAATGACTCCCAAAGAAACTTCCGGCAGACCTAATTTGGCATTTTCAGAAGCGATTCGGATGTCACAGCCTAAAGCTAACTCACAGCCGCCTCCCAAAGCGTAGCCGTTAATAGCACCGATGACCACTTTATCCATATTCTCCATCAGAAACAAAAGCTCTTCCCCCTTGAGAGATTTTTTCACGCCTCCGAAAGAATCCGCCACTTTCAATTCATTGATATCTGCTCCGGAAATAAATGCCTTTTCACCGGCACCGGTTAAAATTATCACCATAATTTTAGAATCTTTTTGCAGCTCGCTAAAACAGTGGATGAGTTCCGAAATGGTTTCATCGTTCAAGGCATTCAAAACCTGGGGGCGGGAAATTGTAACCGTGGCAATGTTTTCCTGTTTATCCACTAAAACATTTTTGTATCCCATTTTTTCTCCTTATTGATAGTTGTAAAAACCTCTGCCCGCTTTTTTACCGTTAAAGCCGGCCAGGACCATAGTTTTCAAAAGCGGTGGCGCGGCGTAGCGGGTGTCTTTAAATTCCTGATACATGGCTTCGGCAATATAGTAAGTGGTATCTAAACCCACAAAATCCAAAAGGGCAATCGGTCCCATAGGATGGCCGCAACCCAAAGTCATGCCGGTATCAATATCTTCTTTGGTGGCTAAACCGGACTCTATTGCCCGCACAGCATCCAATAAATAAGGGACCAAAAGCAGATTCACAATAAATCCCGGAGTATCTTTGGCTATGATTACTGTTTTTCCCAAAGATTGAGCGAATTTTTTGGTGGTTTCAAAGATCTCTTCCAAAACTGTAATCGGTTTGACTAATTCTACCAATTTCATCACCGGCACCGGATTGAAAAAGTGCATCCCCAACATTTTGGAAATCCGTTTGGTGACTGAACCCATTTCGACGATTGATAAAGAGGAAGTGTTGGAGGCGAAAATCGTGTGAGGCGGGCAGACTGAATCTAAAGCCCGGTAAATCTCCTTCTTTTCCTCCATATTTTCTATCACCGCTTCAATCACCAAATCCACCTCTTTAAAATCTTCTAATTTTGTGGTAAAAGATAGATTTTCTAAAGTTTGTTTTTTCTGCTCCGGTGTGGCTTTTCCTCTTTCCACTGCTTTATCCAGGGATTTGTTAATTCTTTCCTGTCCTTTTTTCAGCACCTCTTCTGAAACTTCCCGCACTTTGGTTTTGTAGCCGGATTTGGCGCAGACCTCGGCAATTCCAGAACCCATCAGTCCGCAACCCACCACACCTACCCTTTTAATTTCCATTTATCCTCCTTATTTGTGGAAAATTAATTATTCCAAACGATAGCAGCTCCTTTAAATAAATTTCTCTATTTGATTTGTTTATCTTGTAAAGAATCAGGACGACTCATAGGCAAAATATCTATTTTCAGATTTAATGGAATCCGTGTTGGCAACCATGGCTCAAAACCCAAGGAACCACCGCTAGGATGTAATTGCATTGAGACAACCGTTTCAGAATCCGGCGCGGCTTTGACACTGAATTCTGCTGTTTCAAATTTTTTAGGCCCCAATACTATCAAGCCATATTCACCTGGCGTTAGATTGGTAATTTCAAATTCTCCATTACTATTTGATTGTATTCGTGCAACGTCGATTGAATGAAGCCGTAAAAGAACGAGTGCTTGAACTGGAGCTCTTATTGAATCACCATAGACAACACCACTGATTTTACTAACACTGACTATAGGATTTGGATGAATTGACTTAAGGTGTTTATGGTGACACGCGAAAAGGAATAACGATAACAAGACAATTGCAATAATTATAAGCCTGAAACTTAACCCTTTGAGTTTCAACTTTATTTTTAACTTCTGCTTTCAATTATTTAATTTAAGAATTCTGAATGAATTACTCTCTTTCAAAAACCGCCGCAATCCCCTGCCCGCCACCGATACAAAGTGAAGCTACACCATACTTTGCTTTTCTTCTGCGCATCTCATACAACAGCGTTAGAGATAAACGAGCACCGGAAGCTGCCAGAGGATGACCTAAAGCAATCGCTCCTCCGTTGACATTGACTTTATTTCTATCCAAACCTAATTCCTTTTCAACAGCCAAATATTGAGCCGCAAAGGCCTCATTGATTTCAAACAGATCAATTTGGTCTAATTTCAAGCCGGCTTTTTTCAAAACCTTTTGAATAGCATAAACCGGACCTATCCCCATAATCGATGGCTCGACTCCGGCATAATCCCAGGCCAGAATTTTTCCTATATATTTCAGCCCTGATTTTTGAGCTTTCTCTTTGGTAGTTAAAACCACAGCTGCAGCACCGTCACAAATGCCAGAGGCATTTCCTGCTGTCACATATCCATCTTTTCTAAAATAAGCTTTGAGTTTAGCCAAACCTTCCAAAGTTGTCTCCCGCATATGCTCATCTTTTTCCACTATAATTGATTCCCCTTTTCTGTTTTTAAGTTCTACTGGAGCGATTTCTTCTTTGAGCCAGCATTTTTGCCACGCCAATAGGGCCTGCTTTTGACTTCGGTGAGCATATTCATCCTGTTCTTGACGGGAGATGTTATATTTTTCAGCTAAATTTTCAGCTGTAATAGCCATACTGCAACCGCAGTAAGGGTCAGTTAAGGAACTCCAGAGGGTGTCCTCCAATTGTCCCTTTCCTAAATCCAAACCCCAGCGGCCCCCTCTGATTACATGAGGGGCTTGGCTCATATTTTCAGCTCCTCCGGCTAAAACAAAATCAGCTTCATCTAACAGCAAAAGTTGGGAACCGGAGACCATGGCTTGGAGACCGGAGCCGCACAATCGGTTTATAGTCATAGCCGGAGTTGAAATAGAAAGACCGGACTTTAAGCCCACATGCCGTGCCAGATAAATAGCATCAGCGGAAGTTTGCAGGGCATTTCCGAAGACCACATGATTAATCTCATCCGGCTTAACTTGAGAACGCTTGATAGCTTCTTTGGAGGCGACTACCCCTAAATCGATGGCGGAAACATCCTTTAGCGAACTGCAGAATTCTCCGAAAGGGGTTCGGGCACCGTCTAATATCACAATTTCTTTCATCTTACCTCCTAAAATAACCAATCCTGAGCTTTTAAATTATAGCAACTCTCAATAAGATTACGCACTGAAAATTCTGATTTTAAGAATATTTTAAGCTACTTTTAAAAAGGAGTATACAAAAGCCCTAAAACCACTCCATAGACCATTCTCAAAATTAAAGCAGTCAACAAATCTTTGGGTTTATTGGGAATGGCTTTAAAGATTTTTCCTCCCAATACGGAGCCGACAGTGGCTAAGATAAAAATGACTACTGTCAAACCGGCACCAAAAATCAAACCTTTCAGGTAATCTGCCCCGGGCAATATTTCGTATAAAAAGCCGGCATAAATCAGAGCAAATATTACCGCATCAATTTCATGAACTAAAAAACCTAAGGTCCAGCGCCCGGGCTTATCCTGACCCAAAAAAACCGTTCCCCCCAGAGTAACATCGTAGCGGGGCAAACCGAAGACCCCCTCCATCCAGTACCCCACAAAAGCCATCACATAACCTGCTATAAGACCGGAAATCAAAACCGACCAAAAATTAATCTCTCCCATTACCATTCAACCTCCTTTTTAATTTTTAAATATACTTTTCCCACATCTTTAGTCAAGTTTTTGTTGACGCTCAGAAATTAAAATGGTTAATTACCCGAAATTTTTTGGATACACATATGTCACGACCAATCTTGAGTACCATAATTGCCTTATCTGAAGTCTTTATTTACAGTATTATTTTTTATTCTGCGGTAATTCATCTTTCAGGGAAAAAATTTAAAGCCAAATTGTTGGGCTGGACCATAGTCATTCAGCTCTCAGCTATTATTTATATGCTTTCCCGTCTTAAAACTGCTCAAACTTTAGCCACTTCTAATTTAGAGCTTTTAGTAGTGGGGCATGCTCTTTTATCAATCTTGGTATTTTTCTGGCTGGTGATACTTTTTTTCAAAGCTAGAAATTTTGCGCTTGCGGGTAAAAACTATCTGCAGGAGAATAAGAAATCGACTTATCTTTTTTTGGCTTTTCTAAGTTTATCTCTTCTATCCGGGGAGCTCATTTTCCTTCTGGTATACTAAGCAAAAAACACCCGCTAAGGGGTGTTTTTTAGAAGCTTTGGTAATACAATTAAGTTAAGAGGACCATCTCCTACTTTTTGGGCTTCTTGGGCATCTTCTTGCCCGGGTTGTGGGCCGCACAGGTCTTGCACATTTTAAATCGCCTCCTTTTGCTATATAAGGTACATTCTACCTATTATTTCGTCAAGTGCCATGTGAAAATTTAAGAATATTTATAACCCGGCCCCTAAGCTGAAAATCCACCTAAACTTAACCCGATTTTCGTTTCCCTTCGGGTTATCCACCCACAGGGGTAAATCCAAGCGAATCTGATTTTCCAGCAAAAGTTGGTCTAAATAAGGGATTTTATAAGATAACCCCAAACCTAAATCGGAGGCAAAGTCCTTGAATTTAGGGGCTCTTTTGGTATCCCAGACGTTCCCGAAATCAAAAAATACCTCTGGTTTTATAGAGTTCAGTTCCTTGGAAACATAAGGGATTTTGTGAGGAAGCAATCTCAAAGGATTAGGAAACTCCCATTTCAGATTTATAGCGAACAGTTTATTGCCGGCCAGGTTTTGATTTACATAACCTCTTACATTCCCACCCCCGGGTAAATAGAGATGGGCATTTTTTCTCCAGTCATTGGGCAAAGTCCCTTTGCTGCGATACCAGGGATTATCAAACTCCTCTAAAGGGGAGGAGCCGGCTAAATAAAATTTATCCTGCAGCGGAACCGAGCCGGAAGAATATCCTCCCGCTATTCGGGCCGAAAAGGTGTGACTGGGAATTCCCCACCAGCTTCCTTTTAATTCTACATAAGATTTACTGTAAGCAAAATCAGACCCCAGGGTACTGGAATTTAAAGAAATTTTGGCATCGGTGGAGAAGAGACGATATGGTTTGCGGTAAGTGAAGAAAAAGTTAACCAGGTTTATTTTTCCGTTAGACCAGGTAGAACCAACTGGCAAATAATTACTATCTTTCAAAAGAATCTGTCTGAATTTAGCTCCGAAAGTTGTACCCCGGCGGGTTTGGGCTTGAAATCCTTTCATCAAATCTCTCCCCAAACTGGCTTCCCAGCCGGCTCTGCCATCCAGATAAAAAGATTTGAGTTGAAAATTGGTTCCGGTTCCCAGCCAGAGCGCCGGTTCATGAAAAGAGGCCTCGTAATTGAATTTTCCGCTGTTGAGTCCTTCCCACATAGCCAAATCTAAGTTATGCTCATATTTGAGATAAGTTCCCTTGAGACGGAAACCGGTCTTCAAGCCATCCACATCGTTGTACCAAAAAGAGGGCCTGAATAAAAACTGATAGGCGTCTATTGGGTTGGGAGCGTACTTTCCGAAATAATCATAATCTATTTTCATCTTGGGCAAAGGCCAGTTATTATCCAGGCGGTTGAGGTCCATCAACCTCTGGTCCGGGTTGATTTCGGCTGAGACCACTTTGGCGGGCAGACTAAGCGAGAGCTTGTGCTCCTTTTCATCATTCATCCAGGCCTCCACCGGAATTTTTTCCGTGCGGGTCTCACCGGATTTTAATTTGAAAGCAATATCCACCGGCATAATGGCCGGTCCTTTTCTTTCCAGTAAAATTTCGGTCTGGACAAAATTACCCTTCTTGTCAGCGGTAGATTTGTTTTTTATTTTTTTAATTCCATAATCGCAGGTGTAAGTCCGGTCAAACCACTGTTTGAAAAACCAGTCCAGTTTTTGACCGGAAACATCTTCCATCACTTTTTGAAAATCTTCTTTGTAAGGATGTTTGTAATGCCATCTGCGATAATATTCTTTCATTCCGTAGTCAAATACCGAGTCGCCTAAGACATACTGCAGCATAAATAGAACCGAAGCGGTTTTGGCGTAACTGCCAATCCGCATGGCTCCCGGATTTAGAAACTTATCCGCCGGTGTATCAGTCGCTTCGTCCAGACCTCTTTTGGCATAAACTATATAGCTGCGGGCAGAACGGGCACGGTCATCGTCATTGGAGTAGAAGGTTTTCTGATGCCATTTTTTCCAGGTGTATTCGTTGTCATAGCGGCCGTAATAAGCTTCCATAGCTAAAATAGTGGCAAAAGTGGTGAACCCTTCATCCATAAAGGGCTGTTTGGTTTCATTGGAGCCGATTAAGCCGTAAAACCAGTTGTGTCCGATTTCATGGGCGATAACACCAAATAAACCATGATTGTAAAGGTTACCGATTCTTTTATTGATAAAAGTTAAGTTGAAATATTCCATCCCCCCACCGCCATTGGCAGCCACAGTGGTGTAATGAGAATAAGGGTAACGGCCAAAGGTCTTGCTGAAAAATTCTATGGAAAATTTAGAAAACAAAGCCGCGTTTTTCTCCCAGTGCTTTTTGGATTCTTTGGTATACAGGACGTTTATGGTAACATCTTCCCACTGGGCCCGGTCCCAGATAAAATTGGGGTCCGCAGAGAGAGCAAAGTCATGCACGTTTTCCGCATACAGCTTCCAGGTTACAGTCTCTGACTCTGAGGAATTTGTGGTATCTTTTGGAATGGTGTCTGAAGCTGAAGCATAATTATTTTCTCTTATATTTTCCCCATGATTTTTTTCCGCTTGGACCACAATCTCTTTTTGCAGTGTATCTTTTTTCTCTTTGTATTTTTTCAGGATATCTATTAGAACCGTATCTTCAGAAGCTTTGGGTAAATCCGGGTAAATTTCCTCTTCGTTTAAAAGTACACCGGTGTGTCCCACGATATATTCTTTGGGAAAAGTAAAATCTACTTTGTAAGTGCCGAAATCTCCGTAAAACTCTCCGAAAGGCAAATACTGGTCATTATGCCAGCCTTTGTGGTCATAAACTGCTATTTTAGGGTACCACTGACCAATATCGTAATGTTTCCCACGGCGACCCATTCGGCCTCCATCCACCGGAATTTGGTCGGTGAATTCAAAATAAAATTCCATTTCAGTTTGGGGAGGAAGAGGTTCGGGTAGGTTTAGCTCTAAAATGGTGTTGTTAATTACAAAGTCGGTGACTTCTTTCTCGTTAACTTTTAATACTTTTATTTCCTGTTTCCCCTGTTCTTCCCTTGGCAGTTTGACTAAATCATAATCTGCCATAGTGCGGGATTTTTTGTCCATATAGCTTCCAGGCTGGAAGGCATTTAAATACAGATGCAAGTAAACTTTTCTTAAAGTATCCGGGGAGTTATTGGTGTAAATTAAAGTCTGCTGCGCTTCGATTTTATTCTCTTTGGGGAAAAGTTGGGCGGTAATGGTGTAATCCACATGCTGTTGCCAGGCCAAAGAGTTAGAAAATAAGAAGAGAATAAAAAAAACAAAAGCTGCTTTAACTTTGGACATAAAACCTCCTAAAAATATGGACAGCAATTGGCTTAATTTGTTTCAACTCACGTGTTAAATAAAGGGTGAAAATTTATGGAAGTCAAGAAGATTTTTTATTCAATTGTTGCCGCATAGTTAGACCTGTCCCTTTCTAGGATGGGATGACATGCATTACCTAATAATTCAGTGCTATTGGCATGGAACCAAAATCAAAAGCCGCCGCTTAGCCCTTCCGAGCAATGTAATAGCTGTTGAAAATGTCGCCCGGGACCTGCTTGACCTCAACTTGAGTAAATCCAGCCTCGGCCAAAAACTCCAGGGACTTCTGCTGTCCCCACATAGCACCCAAACCTTCTCCATTCAGGGCTAGCGAAACAGTCATACAGTGCATACAGGAGACGGTGTAGAGCATGGGACCCAGGGGATGGTCTACATTCTCATGCACCTGGCTGGAGGCGGCAATGTCGACCATAAGGTAGATTCCATTCGGTCGAAGCACTCGGGCGATAGCCTTGAGAACCGTTCTGGGCTGGGCTTGGTCATGAACCGCATCGAAGGTGGTGATAAAATCGTATCCATTGGACAGGTTCAGCGTGACTACATCTTTAACTTCAAATCTAGCATTGGAAAGTCCCATCTGTTTGGCTTCTGCTTTCCCGGCCGCTATTCCTTCCTCGGAGAAGTCGTAGCCCATGAAACGGCTTTTGGGATAAGCTTTAGCCATCAGGTTCACAGCGTGACCACTGCCACAGCCGATGTCGGCCACCTCAATCCCCTCTTTCAGCCGTTCCACAAGTCCCGGAACCAAAGGAAGAGTGGTTTGTAGAAGGGTGGCGTCAAATATGGAACTGCTATCTTCGGATTGGAGTTTTTGGAAGCGGGGGTAAGCTGAATAGGGTACCCCACCCCCTTTTTGGAAGCTCTGAATGATGCCGTCTTCAACATTCCCGAGCAGTGGAATGTACTGCATATACAAGGCCAGATTATCTGGTCCCGCAGCCCGCGTTAGTGAAGCCGCATGTTCTGGAGGTAGGTTGTAGGTCTTTGTAATCGGGTCGTATTCGACAATCCGGCCGGTGACCATGGCACCTAACCACTCGCGTACATACCGTTCATTTAAGCCGGCTGCCTTAGCAATCTGCTCGCTGGTCAATGCAGATAGACCAGCCATAGTGTCAAATAGACCGGTTTGATGACCGATGCTGGTCATCAGTGCCAGCGCCGCCTTATTTAGAACACTGAGCATCTCCCCGGCAAAGGCCTCTTTCTTTCCCTTATCAAGTTCAGGTCTGCTCATATTTTCCTCCTACCAGTTGAAAAAAAATAAACATTTTTCTCTTATTGTTATAGATAAACTTTTAAAATTAACTAAAATTAATTAATTCTAATTTCAATTGGGGTGTAAATAAAGCTTAAAAAATAAGGAAGTCAAGCTATTTTAAGTTGACATTTTAATTTTCAAATTATATTTTATATCCAACTTTTTATGGTGAGCTTGTCGAACCATCAACCCAAAAGGAGCTTATTATGGTAGGAGTCAACAAAGCCATTTTAATCGGAAATCTGGGGAAAGACCCAGAACTGCGTTACACCCCCAACAGTAAAGCAGTAGCCACTTTCAGCTTAGCCACGACTGAAAAATGGAAGGACAAAGACGGACAGGCACAAGAGAAAACCGAATGGCATAATATCGTGGCTTGGGGAAAACAGGCCGAGTTCTGTAAAGAATATCTTAAAAAAGGGGGTTCAGTCTATGTGGAGGGCAGGATTCAACACCGCACTTACGATGATAAGGACGGGAACAAAAAATATATCACCGAAATCGTAGCCCGTTCGGTTCAGATGTTGGGCCGCAAAGGGGAAGCCAAAGAAGAGCCGGTGTCCCAGGATTTGGAATCCTCAGCCGCCGAAGAAGAGGACCTGCCTTTCTAGAGTGTATACCTCTCGGCAAAGCTTTTAAATGTCCCAAAAAATCTTTTGGATTTTTTGTATTGCGGTAATCCTGCTTTTATCTTTTGTAATTTATTTTAAGACCTTATCCCCTACCGTAAGCTTTATAGATTCCGGTGAATTGGCGGTAGTCTCTCAAACCTTAGGTATCGCTCACCCTACCGGATATCCTTTATATACTCTTTTAGGAAGAATATTTACTTTTCTGCCGGCAAAAGACACCATCTTCCGAGTCAATTTAATGTCTTTGTTTTGTATAGTTTTTACAAATCTATTTTTATTTTTAATTTTCAGCTGTCTGGTTGAAGAGTTTATAAAAAGTTCTTCAAGAAAGATTGTTAATTTTACTCTGAAATTTTTTATTCCCCTAATTGCCACTTTAATCTTTGCTTTCACACCCATTCTGTGGTCTCAAGCTACCACCAACGAGGTTTATGCCTTGCATATTTTATTGATGACTCTGCTTTTGTATCTGACTCTTAAGTGGTGGGAAAATCCCGCCCAAAAAGATAAGTTTTTTTATTTAATGATTTTTTTGTATGGTTTAAGTTTTGGCAATCATATGTCCTCTATCCTTTTGGCTCTTCCCCTGTTGGTTCTTTTTTTAATCCATTATAAAACCAAACTATTTGTCCCCCCAAGAATTTTTGCGGTTTTATTTTTATTTATTTTGGGCTTTTCAGTGTATCTCTATTTACCGGTTCGTTCGACCCAAAACCCCCTTTTAGACTGGGGAAACCCGGAAACCTGGTCGGCTTTCAAAAAACATATATCGGCCTGGCAGTATCAGGTCTGGATTTTTTCAGAAACTTCCCAACAAATTTCTCATAGATTTGACAATTATCTGAAGTTATTCTACCAACAATTTTCCTGGTATTTAATTCCCTTTGGATTTGCAGGTTTAATCTTTATGTTCAGAAAAAGTTTGAAACTGGCTGTTTTTTTGGCTTTATATTTTTTCTTGGATATATTCTTTGGCATAAATTACGGCATCAACGACATTGAACCTTACTTTTTACCCTCGTTTTTGGTTTTCGCCATCTGGATTGGGGTTGGCCTGATTGGATTTCTGGCTTTTGTCACCAAGAGTCTGGAGAAAAATAATCCAGCCGGTGTGGAATCGGTGGCTATAATTTTCCCGCTAATATTTCTAGTTTTTCCGGCTTTGAATTTAGTGAAAAACTATAGAGAGCAGGACCGCAGCCGAAATTATTTCGCTTACGATTATTGCCAAAATATTTTAAGGTCGGTGGGTAAAAATGCCCTGATTTTATCCGATGTCTGGGATTTTTACTCCCCCTGGCTTTATATCAGACATATTGAAAACTCCCGACCGGATGTGGTATTTTTAGATAAAGAGCTTTTGCGAAGAAGCTGGTATTTTGATTACATAAAAAGAGAGTATCCGGAGATTTATAAAAATTCAGAGTCCGAAATCAACTCATTTTTAGAACAGCTCATGTTGTTTGAGAGCGGAAAGCCTTATGAACTGGTGGTAATCGAGGATAGATTCCACCAACTCTACAACAGTTTTTGGTTCAATAACTATGGTCAGCGTCCAGTTTGTATGGCTCTTCATGGCAAAGAGCCGGTCCGCACCAATCTCATCACCATTCCGGAGGGAATAGTTTTCCAGATGCGGAAGGAGGTGGCTTACTATCCTTATGCAATGCCGGACTGGGAACTGCGAGGGTTTCTGGATGGGGGAATATTCAAAGACGACAGAACTTTACTTTATCTCTCCTTTTATCCACTGATGTTGCAGACCCGGGCTTCTTATTTGACAGACTTGAAACAGGAAGCCAAAGCCGCCGAACTTTTCAGACGGGCCGAAGCTTTTCAGCGAGTTCTGGAATATTATAAAAAATAGCTACTTTTTCTTCAATCCCAGTTTTTCCCGGGCTAATTTGGCTTCGGTGGAGTTGGGGTATTTATCAACCACCTCTTTGAAATACTTGTTGGCTTGGGTGGTATTTTTCATAGCTAGATAGCACAAGCCCAATTTGTACAGGCAGTCGGAGGTTTTGTCACTTCCGGGATATGTTTCCAGTAACTTTTTATACTGGGGGATAGCTTGATTGAATTCCTCCTTGGCGTAATAGCTTTGGGCTAGCCAGTATTGGGCATTGTCAGCCAATTCGGAATGGGGAAAGTTGTTCAAAAATTCGGCAAAACCACTGCTGGCTAAGTCATATTTCCCTTTGGTCAAATCCAGGTAAGCGGTTTCATACAGCTCTCTGGCATTCACCTGAATCGAGGGAGGGTTGGAATTTTTTTTGGTAGTGGTGTCCACCGGGGGATTGGATCGGGGGGAGGTTTCCAACTTCTTTATGGATTGGGAGAAAAAATAAGACAAATCATCCAGTTTGTTTTCGGAAGCAGTCAGCCGTTCATCGATTTCCGTCAGGGAGGACTTGAAATCTGCCCGAAGTTTTTGCATCAGTTCATTCTGAGAAGCCAGCAAGCTGTCTAAGCGGGCGTTTCTCTCTTCTAAGCGCTGGTTGGATTCTTCCAAGTAATTGAGCTGTTCTTTGAAACGGACAATTTCCTGCCGCGAAGCACAGCCGGTCAGGAAAAGCAAAGTGTTGATACTTAAGAAATAAACGATTCTTTTCATTTTCATCCCCCACCTAAGAAAGGGGAATCTGTTTTATGCGACAAATTCCCCCCGAATTATTCTTTACTGGATAGCGATTACAAATTCATCCCGGCGGTTTTTTGACCAGGCTGATTCATTCTGCCCATATTCCATGGGTCTTTCTTTACCGTAGCTGATGATGCTGATGCGATTTTCAGGAACTCCTAATTCCATTAGGTAATTGCTGGCGGCCTGCGCCCTTCTTTCACCCAAAGCCAAATTGTATTCCACGGTTCCTCTTTCGTCACAGTGCCCTTCGATGGTGATGCGGACCTTAGAATTATTTTTTAAAACCCGCGCATTTTCAGCCAAAATCTCTTTGGCTTCATCGGTCAGACGGTATTTGTCGAATTCAAAATGGATTCTTTTCAGGTCGACTTGCTCGGATAAATCTCCGGATTCACTCATTACTGGTTCATCATTGACTGGTTCAGGAGTAGTTTCTCCAGTTTTGGTTTCAGCCTCAGTTTTGGGTGGCTCAACCGCCGGTTTTAGAGCCGGCTTTTTGCCACATCCTATTAGATAAGCAAGCATAAACAGACTAAATAAAATTAAGATATATTTTTTCATTTTTCCCTCCTGTGTTTCTTAATGTTACGATAAGATATTAAATTATTATAAAATACACAAGTAATTTTTTCATTTTCTTTAAGGAATTTTTAATCTTCCACAATCTGTCTTATTTCTATACCCTAATTCGTCATTCGAATTCTCAAACTTAAATAAAAAATTACCAATCGTAATTTTTTGATTCAGAAACTGTTAAATATTTAATACGGTGACCAGGCCGGTGAAGAATTATTTCCGCCGGAAGTGATGGCTTGCTGATTTGAGCCGTCCCAGTGCATGCTATATATTTCAAATTTGCCGGAGCGGTTGGAGGTAAAAACAATATGATATCCATCCGGCGACCAGTGGGGATTTTCGTTGGTTCCCTGGTTGGTCAATCTTCTTAGATTTTCTCCGGTTATATCGATGGTATAAATCTGAAATCCCCCTTCTTCCCGGGAACAGAAAGCGATTTTATCCCCTTTGGGGGACCAGGTGGGGGAGTCGTTATAATCTCCCTGAGAGGTTAGCGGCCTCAGGTTGGCACCATCGATGTCCATTATATAAATCTGGGGTGTGCCGGAGCGGTCCGAAGTAAAGGCCATCTGCTGGCTGTTGGGTGACCAGGAAGGAGAGGAATCGATTCCGAAGTTATTGGTCAGGCGCTGCCTTAATTCACCGTTTTTACCCATCAGGTAGATTTCAGCGTTCCCGTCTTTGGTTAAAGTCAGAGCAATATATTTGCCATCCGGTGACCAAGAGGCAGCTGAATTTATTCCCTTATAACTGGATAGCTTTTGAGTTTTGCCGGACTCTAAGGCCACTACCCACAAATCCGGGTTGCCGCTTTTGTAGGAGGTAAAGCTGATTTTATCTGCATCCGCTGACCATTTGGGGGATAAAGCTAAAGATTTGTCATAAGTGAGTTGTTGGGGGTTATAACCGTCATAGTCACAGACAAAAACCTCTTTAGTTTTATCTTTTTGAACCAGGTAAGCGACTTTGGTATTAAAAATCCCTTTTTCATTGACCAGGTTGTAAACCACATCATTGGAAATCTGGTGGGCTAATTTTCTTATGTTTCCAGCATTGGTGCGGTAGCTTTCGGACATTATTTTTCTCTGTTTATTCAAATCCCACAAATCAGCTTTGACTCTTAAATTTGTGCCTTTTAACTCTATTTCTCCCGTAAGTAAAAACTCCGCCCCGATTTCAACCCACCTATTCCAGTCCGGAGGATTGGAGTGGGCTATTTTTTCCTGGGGGAGTGCTTCTAAAATTTCAAAAAATAAAGAGAAGCTCAAATCCTTTTTGACAATCTCTTTGATTTGAGATGCCAAAACCGGTTCTTCAGTGATAAAAGGTTGCACTGGCACAAAATCTCCGATGGCCAATTCTAACGGTTCCGATTGGCCGGTGGTGATTTTGGCGTAGATATCTGTTTGGGCTGTTAAAATTTCGGGAGAAAAAAGTAAAAAACTAAAGCAGATAAGAATAAAATAAAATTTTCCTACAAAATTTTTGGTCATGGAGTATATTCAAATTCTAAATGAACTCCCAAATATTCAGAAGTGAACTGAGAAGGTAAAGGGGGTAAAGGGGAAGCCGAGATTACTGCTCTTAAAGCTGATTGGTCGAAAATGGAAACCCCGGAAGGGATTTCGACTTCAGCACCTGTTATTCTTCCATCTCTTAGAATTTTAAAATAAACCGTGGTTTTTAAAAGACCCCCTCGTACCGGATTTCTCCAGGACTCTTTGATTTTTTGCAGCATGAGGTCAACATAGTAGCTGTTCTCTAATCCTTTTCCTTCTAAAACTGCTGAACCGATTCCTTCACCCGGCTTGGATTCTTTTTGGCTTTCATCTTCTGACTTTTCTTTCTTCAAATCTTCCAGAACCTGCTTATCCGGGGAGATCTCTTTTTTAGTGGCTTTCTTCACCGGTTTGAAAGCCACCCCTTTTTCCTGGGCTTTAATAGTTTTGACTTCGGTAACAGCAGCAGCAGAAGCTTTGGGCAAACTGACTAAGTTGACCCGATATACCGTGGGGTATCCTTTGACTCTGGCGGTGGAGGAGGAGAGAAGTACTACGAAGATAATTATTATGAAATGAACTATCAGCGAACCCAAAAACTCTCTTTTCATAATCTCTCTTCTTCAGTCACTAAACCTAAATTTTCTATCCCTAATGATTTTATTTTCCCTACTATTTGGATGACCAGTCCGTAGGAAACCTCCCGGTCGGCTCTTAAGTACACGGCCTTGGCATTCTTGGCTCTTTTGACCTGGGCTAGACGGGAGCTGAACCTATCCAGTATTATCGGTTTATCATCTATGAATATCTTTCCGGCCTTGGTGACGGAAACCAAAATTCCTTCCCCCATTTCTTTGGTGGAAGCGCTGCTTTTGGGTAAGTTAACTTCCACTCCGGACTGTAACATAGGGGCGGCAATCATAAAAATTATCAGCAATACTAAAACTACATCCACTAAATTAGTTACGTTAATATCCGCCATTAAAGGGTAAGATTTTCTCATAACAGATGCTCTTTTTTGATCTGGGATGCCAGCTCAGAGCTGAAATTATCGAAAAGAACCGAAAAACCTCTGAGCTTATTGTTAAAATAATTAAAACCGATTACGGCCGGGATGGCTACGGCTAAACCTACGATAGTGGCAACTAAGGCGGTGGCAATTCCTGGGGCAACTACCGCTAAACTGGCTGAACCTTTGACTCCGATGCTGCGGAAAGAATCCATCACCCCCCAGATGGTACCTAAGAGCCCTAAAAAGGGGGCTATATTTCCTGTGGTAGCTAAAAAGACCAGATATTTCTCCAGTTTTTCTAACTCTTCGGTGGCGGTTCTCTGGACGGCTGACTTTACTTCTTCTAAGGCCTCAAAAGTCAGGGCTATTTTGGGATTGGTCTCTTTAACATACACCGGATTGTCTCGGGCTATCTCCTGAACCGTTCTGTAGCCGGTGACCAGGATTTTGGACAGAGGAGTACCGGACATAGCAGCCAGGGCGGCATAGGCCTCTGAAAAGCTTCTGTTCTGCCTGAATAAAGTCAGAAATTTTTGAGAGTGGGTTCTGGCTTTTTTAAAAACTTTCCATTTATAGACGATGACTCCCCAGGATACCACCGAAAACCACAACAATAGCAATAAAACCCCTTGCGCTATGGTTCCGGAGGAGCCAATCATATCCCATACCCCGCCGGAGAGCAAAATTATATTTAAGTCTATATAGGACAACATATTCTTAAAGTTTGTTATTTTTATTTGACTTTCCGCTGACTCTCTTTATATTGATGCTCAATTTGGCAAATAGTTTATTGAAATATATAAACTTACCTAAAAAGATTATAATAAACCAGGATATTAAGTCAAGAAAAAATAGTATAAATTTCCCTTGACTAGAGAAAACCCAAGGAGTATATTTGGTTTTTAAATCATAAACGGGAAAATTTATTAGAAAATCATTATATTATAAGGGAGGTGAAAAGAATAGATGAAACGGCTCATGGCACTTTTATTAATCAGCCTTTTCAGCTTGGTGCTTGTGGCTGGATGCGGTAAGAAACAGGAACAGACCGAAACGCCCGCTACAGAACAGGCTCCGGCAACGGACACCGCTGCAACCCCAACTGATACCGCTCAAGCTCAACCTGAGGGAGGAAAGTAATTTTAAAAAACCAAAAGGTTGAAGAAAGGCAGCTAGGTTGGGCTGCCTTTTTTGTTTGACAGACAAATTCTTTTGATTTAAATTATTTTCATAACCAAAAGGAGGTTTTTATGCCGGAGAAAAAACCACCTAAGTCCCAAAAACCAGAAGATAAGCCCCAGCCACCCCAAACTCAGGAACAGACCTCCTCCCCTGAAAAACAGCATTTAAGCGAAGAAGAAAGACATAAACGGCTTTCGGAAGAAAAAGAAGCTGAACGGCTAAGGCAAGAGAAGCTCAAAGATTATAGACGTCATATGATTCAGCACGGTAAACATCTCTTTGACCGTAAAAGGAAAGATAAGTTTTTGGGTGGGACCAAAGGTCGCCGGGGTGGTTGATTTTTCCGACTGGATCCCGTAGGGGAAGGTTTTGTGAGCCATAAAGTTTATTCTTCCAAGAAACTTATCCTCTTTAATAAAAAACTCTTGATGATGATTATTCGATTGGCATATGTCCAAAATTAGCCCGGAAATAAAAAGAAAAGTTGGGGAATTAAGAGAAAAGATTGATTATCACAACTATCTTTACCATGTCTTAGACCAGCCCGAAATAACAGATGCCGAATATGACCGGCTGTTCGACCAGTTAGTCCAATTAGAAAAAAAATATCCGGCACTGGTAACTCCTGATTCCCCGACCCAAAGAGTGGGGGCCGGTCCTTTAAGCGAATTTAAGACCGTCAGGCATTCCCTGCCGATGCTGTCTTTGAATAAAGCCGCCACCGAAGAAGAGTTTCTGGATTTTCACCGCCGAGTACTTGAACTTTCCGGAGCAGATGAGAAAAAAATTAAATACACGGCTGAGCCGAAATTTGATGGTTTGGCAGTTGAGATTGTTTATGAAAATGGGGTTTTCACTTTGTGCTCAACCAGAGGAGATGGGATTATTGGAGAAGATGTCACTCAAAATCTGAAAACCATTAAAACCATCCCTTTGAAATTACTTTCCCAATCTGTAAAGATTCCTAAGCTTATCGAAATTAGAGGAGAAGTAATCTTTCCCAAAAAAGAGTTTGAAAAATTAAACCGAGAAAGAGAAAAAAAGGGGGAACCCCTCTATGCCAATCCCAGAAATACAGCCGCCGGTTCGGTCAGACAGTTAGACCCCCAGATTACCGCTTCCCGGCCCTTGGAAATGTTCGCTCACGGAGTCGGAAGACTGGAAAACGGAATGTTTTTCTCTCAATCCGAAATCTTAAAATATTTAAAGCAATTAGGAATAAGAGTCAGCCAGCACTGGAAGTCATGTAACAATATAAAAGAGGTAATGGAATTTTATCATAGGACGCTGGAAATCAGGGATAAGCTGGATTACGAATTAGACGGAATTGTAATCAAAGTCGACGAACTTAATTTACAAAAAAAATTAGGGGAGCTTTCCCGTTCCCCCAGATGGGCCATCGCCTGGAAATTCCTTCCCCAACAGGAGCAGACTCAAATTTTAGATATTCAGGTAAACGTGGGCAGAACCGGAGCTTTGACTCCGGTGGCTATCTTAAAACCGGTAAGAGTAGGGGGTGTGGAAGTCAGACGGGCTACTTTGCACAATGAAGACGAGATGAATAAAAAAGATGTACGAATTGGAGATGCGGTAATTATTCAAAGAGCCGGAGATGTGATTCCAGAAGTTGTCAAAGTTATTACACGAGCCAGAACCGGTAAGGAAAGAAAGTTTAACTTTCCGGACAGGTGTCCGGTGTGCGGCTTCAGAGTTGAAAGAGCAGAAGGGGAGGCCACTTATAGATGTACCGGAATTGCCTGCCCCGCTCAACTTAAAGAACGCATCGCTCATTTTGCTTCCAAAGGTGGTTTGAATATGGAAGGGTTGGGATATAAGTTTATCGAGCAGATGGTGGATTTAGGACTGGTGAAAGACCCGGCTGATTTATCTTATCTGAAGATAAAGGACTTGATGAAAATGGAGCGGATGGGGGAAAAGTTAGCTTCCAAGTTGTTAAAAGCCATTGAAAATGGAAAGAAGGCAGATTTGCCCCATTTGATTTATGCCCTGGGAATCAGAAATGTGGGGGAACATATGGCACAGGTTTTGGCCCGGGAGTTTAAATCCATTGACAATTTGGCCAAAAAGAAGCCGGAGGAACTGACCGAAGTTTTTGAAGTCGGTCCGATTGTGGCTCAGTCTATTTACAATTTCTTCCATGACCCCAAAAATTTGAAGGTTTTAGTAAAAATGAAAAAAGCCGGCTTAGTTTTCCCGCTGCATAAGGAAACCACTAAAAAGACACCCATTACCGGAAAAACTTTTGTCCTGACCGGAGGATTGGAATCTTTTAGCCGGGATGAAGCCAAACGAATCTTAGAATCGATGGGTGCCAGAGTGGCATCTTCGGTAAGTAAGAATACAGATTTTGTAATTGTGGGAGAAAACCCGGGGTCAAAGTTAGCCGAGGCCCAAAAGTTAGGAATTAAAACTCTTAACGAAGAGGATTTTAAGAAGTTAATCGGAAAATAATTTTTAGAATTAATTTTATTTTTTAATTCATCGAATGACCAATCAGCAAATAGCTCAGATATTTAACCACATCGCAGATATTTTAGAAATTCAGGGTGAAAATGTTTTCAAAATCAGAGCTTATCGCAGAGCCGCTGAAACCATAGCCAATTTCGCCGGTGATATTTCCAATCTTTCTGAAAAAGAGCTGTCTGAACTTCCCGGTATTGGGAAAGCGATTGCCAAAAAAACCCGAGAGCTGGTGGAGACCGGAAAATTAAAATACTACGAGGATTTGAAGAAATCCGAATATGCTCCGTTGGTGGATTTACTACAGATTCAGTCAGTGGGACCCAAACATGCCCGCCTGCTTTATGACCGTCTGGGAGTAAAAACCATCTCTGATTTGGAAAAAGCCGCTAAACAGGGGAAAATCAGGAAACTTGCCGGTATGGGAGAAAAAACTGAAGAAAATATTTTAAAAGGAATTTCTGCTCTAAGAAAACATAAAGAGAGAATTCCGATTGGGGAGATTTTACCCAAGGTGGAAGTAATTTTTGCAGAGTTGAAGAAACTCAAAGAGGTAAAAGATATTTTAATTGCCGGCTCTTTGAGAAGATTTAAAGAAACCATCGGGGATGCTGATATTTTGATTGCCTCGGAAAAGCCCCAGCCCATCATGGATGCCTTTGTAAAACTGCCCCAAGTTGCCAGAGCTTTAGCTCAGGGTGAAACCAAATCCAGTGTGATTACCAAAGACGGTTTTCAGCTTGATTTAAGAGTAGTGGAGCCCGATAGTTTTGGGGCTGCGGCCCATTATTTCACCGGTTCCAAATCCCATAATGTTAAAATCCGAACCTTGGCCGTCAAAAAAGGGATTAAAGTCAACGAATACGGAATTTTTAAGGGCAAAAGGAAAATCGCCTCTAAAACTGAAGAAGAGGTCTATAAATCCTTGGGGATGATCTGGATGCCCCCGGAAATGCGGGAAGACTGGGGAGAAATTGAACTGGCTTTGAAAAATAAAATTCCCACTCTGGTGGAGCTAAAAGATATCAAAGGTGACCTGCAGATGCACAGCACCTGGTCCGATGGCTGGAATTCGATAGAGGAGATGGCTGAAGCCGGAATAGAATGTGGCTATGAATATATCGCCATAACCGACCACTCCCCAACTCTGGGAATAACCAAAGGTTTGACAGAGGATAGAATTTACAAACAAATAGAAGAAATCAAAAAAATAAATAAAAAATATAAAGATTTCAGAATCTTAAGCGGAATTGAAGTCGATGTGCGGGAAAGTGGGCAGTTGGATTTACCCAATTCAGTTTTGAAGGAACTGGATATCGTGGTGGCTTCCATTCACACCAAATTCAATTTACCCAAAGACCAGATGACCAAAAGAATAATCAAAGCTTTGGAAAATGAAGTGGTGGATATTTTAGGTCATCCTACCGGAAGATTATTGGGAAAAAGAGAGCCATTTCAAGTGGATGTGGAAAAAATAATTGAGGCCGCTAAAGCCAATAAAAAAGTCTTGGAGCTGAACGGCTGTCCGGACAGATTGGATTTGACTGATATCTATCTGAAGCAGGCTAGAGAAAAAGGGGTAAAAATTGCCATCTCCACTGATTCTCACAAGAATATTCATCTGAAAGAGTGGATGAGATACGGAGTGGGGATGGCCAGAAGAGGTTGGCTGGAAAAAAGGGATGTGGTGAACACTCTGCCTCTGGATAAATTTTTAAGATTCTTTAATATTAAAGAATAATTTTCATTTGAAACAAACTGTCTTATATTCTCTTTTATGGATATTGCCAAAAGATATCTAACTTTACAATCAGTGGCTTTACCGCTAATCGCTTTAGCCGGTGGAACCGCCTTTTTTTATTTTGCGGCGCCGATTGTCATTCCCATTATCATTTCAATCTCCTTGGCTTATATTTTAAGCCCGGTGGTAGCCCGGTTGGATAAATTTAAATTTCCTCACACTTTTTCTGTGACGGTGGTTTTATTGGTCAGTTTATTCATAATAGGATTATTAGGATATATTTTATTTCTGCAAGTCAATAATCTGGCCCTGGAATTACCGAATTACTGGAATTCTATTTTAAAATTTTTAAATGAATTGAAAATCAAGCTTACGGCTTTGGGTTTACAAAACTCGGCCTGGTTGTCCTCTCTGGAAAAGATTGACATTTCAGCTATGAATTTAAAAGATTTTTCCGGGGTAGGGAAATATCTGGCCAAGGGGCTATCCTCGGTGATTTCTCTTTTCTTCGGCGGCTTTCTGATTTTTTTCCTGACTTTTTTCATTCTGAGTGACCAGAAAAATCTGCAGAATCGTCTTATCAAAGCTTTGGGCAGCCAAGAGGAAAAGGTGGCCCAGAATATTCTGAGCGAAATCAATTCCCAAATCAAGTCATTTATTCTGGTGAAATTTTTAATCACGGTAGCTTTGACTGTAGTCCTCACCGGGGGGCTTTTGATTATGGGGGTAAATTACGCCTACATCTGGGGACCTCTGGCAGCCATATTAAATTTGATTCCTTTCATAGGAGCGGTACTGGGGATAATCCCTCCGGCTTTAGTAGCTTTGATACAATATGATTCTTTTTGGATGGTTGCCGTGGTGGTTTTGTTTTTTGTGCTGGTGCAAGCTCTAGAAAGTAATTTGATTACTCCCAAACTTCTGGCTGACAAAGTTAATCTGAATCCTTTGGCGATTTTGATTGTCTCTATGTACTGGGGCTGGCTCTGGGGAGCCATAGGTGTGATTTTAGCGGTTCCGATTACCGCTTCGTTCAAAGTGATTTGCGACCATCTTGAAGCTTTGCAGCCGATTGGGATTTTGTTGGGTGGGAAGGGTAAGTAATTTATCTTTAACGAATTTGTAGACCCAGCTTGTCTCCTGCCCGATGCAGGCGGGCAAGCTGGAAAAATCAAGAAAGAGCGCAGGAGTATTTATATTCCTCGGCGAACACAAGAGGGAGTCGGATGTAGATTTGTATTTGGTTCCACGTTGAGGACAACGTGGGTCTACGAGCTTTTTGTCAAGTAAAAAATGTAAACTTATGATTTCGGTCGGCCATCCATCGCCCCTTTCCCCGGCTGGCCAAGAATCCAAAGTCGAAGAGATTAACCCCATCTGCCAGGGCTGGCCTGCTCGGCCAAAAACTCTCTTATAAAACAACGGGCCGCGCAGCGCGCGTCCCGTTTGTTAAACTGCTCACAGAGTTAGTTCACGTTCGACGGAACTTGGTAGAAACGAAGCTGGATGAGCTTCAAGCCATCGTTGTCATAGCTCCAGAAGTAATCCTGCAACGCGTCGGAAAACAGGGGGTAGCGCTCCGCTATGCCGTCGCCGTCCAGGTCAACGTAAATGTACAGCAAATACTTGCTGACATCCACGAATTTCTGCTGACCCTTCGTGCGTGTGAGTACCAGCGTCGCGACGGAACACATCACTTCGTCATCAGCGGTGCCGAGAATACCGTCAGGTCCCGGAGCGGTCGCGCACGTATTCAACGTGCCATGACCACCTGGTTTGCCCAGCGCGCGAGCATACACACTGTACACCGTCACCCCGTCGCTATCGGGATCCGGGTTGGGCAACTGGAATTTGGCGCCGTTGCCGTCTGTGCCATTAGCGTCAAGAACCGCAAAGGTCAATCCTTCGGCCAGACCGATTTTCGTGTTGCCATCCAGTTTGACAAAAATACGGTGGCCGCTGTTGTCATCCATGACCGCTGTCTTGTCTTTTGGAACCCCGATGAGGTTCAGGTTGTAATGAGGGCCGTTTGGTGCACCATTTCCCTGGGCTCCCCCCCGAAGCGGCGAAAGGGCTACAGCCAAAAGCACAACGACAGCCAAATACGCCCACCTGCGCGTGGGCTTTGACAGATACATCTGCATAAAGCACCTCCTCTTTTACTATTAGCCCCCGTAATCCCGCAAACTTTGTGCCGAATGAAAAATTTTCTTCAATAACTAGACCGTTTGCTTCTTAAAAAGTTGCCACTGGACAAGCAAATTAAAAGGTGGGTTTTGATTAGTTTTTAGCTTTTTTATGGGAGTTAACCTATATTGTATAGGTGAAAAACCCCATCCGAAGTTTGTAGACCCAGCTTGAGACAAGCTGGGAAAAATCAAATTTTGACCCACGTTGAGGACAAGGTGGGTCTACAGCTAAAATTTTACCGACAAAGAAACCCTGTGACTGCTCCCTAAATCGGATTGAAAAGGTACGAAAGCGTAATCGATAGCATAAATTTTATATTTCACGCCGGTCCCAAAAGAAAAGTTAGTCTCTTCATATTCGGTTTTATATCCCGCCCTTAGAAAAAACTTATCCTCCCAGCCGTATTCCCCACCCGTATTCAGCTTCCATTTATCACCCTTAGTTTTGACCACATCCAAACTCATACTCAAATTCCCCTGGGCAATTTTTTGCGGTAAATGATGAACTGTACCCAAGCGAAACTGAGTGGGCAAACTGAAATCTTCGGTTTTAAATTTCAGGTTCGGACCTAAATTTAAGACCGCTATTCCGATTTGCCAGTTTTTTAAAAAATAAATTCCCCCCAAATCAATCCCCACACCCGAAGCTGAATTTATATCTATTTTTTCATACAAATATTTGAGACTGATTCCTAAATTTATTTGTTCCCTTACTTTTCGGGCATAAGAAAAATCCAGAGCCAAGTCATGGGCATCAAATGTAGCGATGGGTGAAGGAGTTGGTCCTTCTCTTTTTTCCAGATTAGGGATTTGGTGAAAAGTAAAACCGACCGCTACATAATGATTTTTTATATTAAAACCGGCCGCCAAATAATCCAAAGAAATATCCTGAAACCAGCTGTTGTGCATAAAGACGATTTCATTTTTAGACCCACCGGCCAAACCGGAAGGGTTAAAATGCAAGCTGGAAAGCCCTTCCGAGTAAGCGGTAAATGCCTCTCCCAAACTGGTGGGTCTGGGCAGAAAATTATATTTCAGATAAGCCAGACCGGTGGTTTGGGGTAAAGCCCAGGCGGTTGAAAAACCGCTGACCAAAAAAATTAATCCTGCCCAAAGAAACTTTTTTATCATGTTAAAACCCCACTTGTAAAGAAATCAAATTGTCCGCACCGGCATCAGCCGCTTCCGTGATAAAGGCATAATTAAGATATACGGTTAATTTTTTCAATTTATGCTTTAAACCCAGACCCAAAGTCAAATCTCCTCGATTTAGACCGGCTCTGCCGGCTACGATATTTCTATACCAGTATTCCCCGCCCAGGTGAACCAGTATATCCTGATTCTCCCTTTTTTCCAAATCCAGTGCTATCAAAAGCTGATTTTTTAGAAATGAAGCGGCCGTTCCTAATTTAGCCGAGACCGGGAATTCTTCGGTATGGGATGAGCCACTTAGTCCATAATCGTTCCAAAAATCGGCGGAACTCCAGTTATGCTTTAAACCAAAATTTTCCACCACCAATCCCAGACGCAAGTAAGACCGGGGTAAATACAAGGCTCCTAAATCGAACCCGACCCCGGAAGACTGGATACTGCCTAAGTTAGTTTGCAAGTATTTTAGGTTTACCCCCACTGAAAACTCGGGACTGACCCGGCGGGAAAAAGTCAGGGCAAACAGATTTTGATAATTGGAAAGAGAACCGGTTATCTGGCCGTTGCCGTCTCTTTGCTCTACCTCACTGACTGCTACGTTAATCCAGCTTAATCCGATGCCAGCTTCATTTTTTATCACCCGGGTATAAGCCAAATATCCTATTCGACGGTCTAAAGACATCTGCCTGTAAGAGCCGGCCGCTAATTTCTCTTTCACCATGGCGCTTCCGGCCGGATTGAATAAGTTTCCTTCGGCATCATCTGCTATGGCTACATAGGTACCACCTAAAGCCATGGCCCGGGCACCCCAGAAAGTTTGAAAGAATGCCCCGGGATAACCTCCCCCTCCGGTTTCTGCTAAAGAGATAGAGGATGTAAGCAAAACTAGTAAAGCTAAGATTGTAATCAGACGAACTATTCTAGTGTTCATCTAATCACCGCCACTTTCCCCCACTCTTTCTGTCCACCTTCTGCATCTACTTTGAAGAAATAAATACCGTTAGCTACAATTTTTCCATCTTGGTTTCTGCCATCCCAGATTTCATCATATTCAACGCCGGCTTGACGAATTTGATTATTTATAAGAGTGGCTACTAAATTTAGCGCGAAATCATAGATTTTGATGGTTACTTTTCCGTTTTGTTTAGGAGCGTAATGAATTCTGGTGATACCGGTGGAAAGCTGAGGTGAAAAGGGACTGGGATAAGCATAAGCGGTTTTCGAACCGGCGGTCCCGATCCGTACATAGGTGCGAAAAACCCTCCAGGTTGTGCCACCATCGGTGGTTTTTACCAGTCCATCTTCTCCACCGGCCCAGACTGTGTCCCCGATGGTTCTGATTGCAAAATATTCCGGTGAGGTTATCTGGTTTCCCAAAGAATCAAAGGAATCCTGGATGAAATCATAAGTACTCCAGTTTTGACCTAAATCAGTCGATTTTTTCAAGCCCGAACTGGTGGCAGCCCAGACCATCGAATCCTGAAAGGCAAAATTCCAGACTAAATCGCCAGCCAAAGTGGCACTCCAGGTTTTACCGTTATCTTCAGATTTGCTGGCCGCCGGAAATTCAGTGGGATTAAAGGTGGGTTGAGTGCCGGCCCAGATGATTTTTCTGCTTCCGAAAGTTTGAAAGGCTAAGGATACCACAAAATTGCCGGAAATCCCGGGTCTGGCATAGCTGACAAAATCTGTATCTACGACTAACCCCAAGCTGTCACATCTAACCGAATCTGTAGTAATTAAGGTATCCCCATCACAGACCAAAGTATCTATTTCAACATGGTAAGTGTCAGCCAAATCAGCTGAATCACAAAAAATAGAATCTATAAAACTGCAGGTCACTACATTTATCTGACCGTAATGAATCACAGTATCGGCAAAGCCCGTGGCTGAATCAGTGGGGGTAAACAAAGTGTCGGTGGAATCCAGCGGAGTGTAGATAAATTTATAAATTCCTGCCGCGGTTCCGCTCCAGATAGCTGTTGTATCCGTAGCCAAGGTATCTGCCACGACCGAAAAGAACCTGTTATTTAAATTGTTGCCGAAGCCGTAGACTTTATAATCATTTCTGGCAATGGTATCCACGAAAACATTCTGCCAGACCGAATCATTTTTGGTTCTAATCAAAGCTCCGGCAAAACAGGAAGCCCACACAAAACTGTCTGCCAGGGCGATATCGTAAGCTAACTTGAAGGCAAAATTGGCCTGTTCCGGTTTGAAAGAAAGCCAGCTGGCTCCGATATCGGTGCTTTTATTGAAGCCGGTTCCGGTCGGAATTAATTGGCCTTGCTGTAATTGGGAAGCTGAGGTACCCACCCATAAAAGGGAATCTCTGCCGGCTAAGGCCGAAATTTCTTCCGAATTTAAACCGTCTGTGACGTGGAAATTTTCCCAGGTTACTCCTCCGTCGGAGGTTCGGCTCAAACCGGAGCCAGTTGCCACCCACAGATTTTTCCCATCCCAAATAATTTCCACCACACTATTTCCGGCCGGACGAGGCGAGCTCTGCCCTAATTCATAACTGAATAAATCTGCCCAGGCGGAAATGGGAATTAGGAAAAAAAGAAGGATGAAAGTTAAGGTTTTTCTAATGGGCAAGTTGGACTCGCTTAATAAAAAAACCGAGTGGGGCCTCACTCGGACTGGCTGAATTGCTGTATTACCATCACCTAAAGTTAATACCAAAGACCGATTTTGTCAAGCTCTTTTGTTTCATAATTTGGCTCGAACCTGTTCTAAAACCCCCCATCTTAAGCTTTTATCTGATATAACGATATGCTCAAACTCAAATTGCTCCATAAACTGCTTTAAAATAACTGCTCCGGCTATTATTATATCTGCTCTTTTGGGGTCAATTTTCATAAATCTTCTTCTTTGAACCAGGGACATATGGCTCAACTTTTCCAAAAGAGAGTTTATTTTTTTGATTGGTAAAACTAGGCCATGTACTTGGTCTCTTTCATATTTTTTTATATTCAAACTCAAAGCCCCTAAAGTAGTAATGGTTCCTCCACTCCCAATCAAAGTTGAATTTTGTACTTTAAAATTAATCTTCAAGCTTGTGAATTTTTGATTTATGAATTTTATCATTTTTGAATAACCGTTTTTTTTATTTTTCAAAAACCTTTCCGTCAATCTCAACGAACCCATATTTAAACTTTTTAATTTTAAAATTTTCTTTTGAGTGCCTACAATCGCCTCTGTGCTGCCACCGCCAATATCCAGTAAAGTAAATTTTTTACTTCTGTGTTTAAAATCAGCAATGGCTCCCCAGAAAACCAACTCGGCTTCTTTTCTGCCGGAAATGACTTCCAATTTTAAACCAATTTTATCCTGAATCAACTTTTTGAAGTTAGAGGTATTTTTAGCTTCTCTCAAAGCCGCCGTTCCAATCAAAATAATCTTTTCCGCTCTTAATCTTATAGCTCTCTTTTTGAGATTTTGGATGGTTTTCAAAACTCTTTTGATGCTGCCAGATGAAATCTTTTTGGTTTTATCAACATTTTCTCCCAAACGAGGGGTCTCTTTAGCTTCTAAAAGTGTTTTTATTTCTTGATTTTTCTGTATTTCAGCGACGGTGAGCAAAACTGTATTAGTCCCTAAATCAATAACCGCAATTCTCATTTTATAAAACCTCTAAAATTACACCTTTTAAATATTTAGTTTCCGGCATTGATAATAAAATAGGATGGTCAGCTGCCTGAGTAAGCTCTTTTACCAATCGACAAATTTTACCGGAGTCAGCGGCGGCTGATTTTATCATATTCAAAAACTCTTCTTTCGACAACTGATAAGAACAGCTGCAGCTAATCAAAATTCCGCCGGAATTGAGTAACTTCATGGCCTGCAAATTAATTTCTTTATACCCTTTGATTCCTTCTTTTATTTTTTCTTTACTTTTCACAAAAGACGGCGGATCTAAGATAATCATATCAAATTTTTCATGTGTTGAATTTAGTTTTCTCAAAAAATTAAAGACCTCTTGTTTTTGGAAAGTAGGATTATTAAAATTATTTAACTTGGCATTTTCTTGAGCCATTTTTATGGCAGTTTCTGATTCATCCACACCTAAAACTTCTTTAGCCTCACCTTTGGCAGCCGCTAAAGCAAAACCTCCGTTATAGCAAAAGCAATCCAAAACTTTTCTGTTTTTGCTTAAAGAAGCTGTCAAGTTTCTATTTTCCCTCTGGTCAAAGAAAAAACCGGTCTTCTGCCCTTTGAGCAAATCCACATAAAATTTCGACCCATACTCTTCAATTATAACAGGAGTATCAAAATTACCTTTTACAATAGTAATTTCTTTCTTCAAACCCTCCAATTCTCTGAAAACCGAATCATTTTTCAAAACTATTCCGTCCGGCTGAAAAATTTCATCTAAAACTTCTAAAATTAAAGGTTTCAACCTCTCCGTCCCCAAAGTTAAAATCTGCACCGAAAGGAAATTTTCATATTTATCAACAATCAATCCGGGCAGTAAATCTCCTTCACTGTAAACAACTCTGTAGGATGCAAGCTGTGGATAAATATTTTTGCGATACTGATAGGCTTTTCTAATCTTTTCTACGAAAAAATCTTTATCAATTTCTTGACTTAAATCGTTGGTCAAAATCCTGACTGAAATCAGTGAATGCTTATTGTAATAGCCTCTGGCAACAAAATTCTCTCTATAATCTGAGACATCAACAATCTCGCCATTTTCTTTCAAATCCGAAATTTTTTCAATCTCATTATTAAAAATCCACAAATGTCCGGCTTTAATCCGTTTTTCTTCTCCTCTTTTTAATTTAACTTTTCCCATAGTGAAACATCCTGCAAGGATAACAGCAAAAATAAAGCTATAGGAAAACCTATAGCTTGGATTTAAGAATTATTATTTTTGAGCAAGCTACCTTTTCAACATCTCTCTAAATTTCTTTGACAAAGCCGGCAGAATCTCAAAAATATCCCCTACAATACCATAAGTTGCCACCTTAAAAATAGGGGCATCTTGGTCTTTGTTTATGGCTACAATGATGTGAGCCGACTGCATTCCTACTAAATGTTGAATGGCACCGGAAATCCCACAGGCCACATAAAGTTTGGGATTGACGGTTCTTCCGGTCTGCCCTACCTGATGAGCATAGGGAACCCAGCCGGCATCCACCACAGCCCGGGAAGCCCCCATGGCCCCGCCCAAAGCATCTGCCAGCTCTTTCACCAGATGAAAATTCTCCGGCCCTTTTAATCCCCGGCCGCCCGATACGATTACATCTGCTTCTGCTAAATTCACTGCCTGAGCCGCCTCTTTGACCGTCTCTCTGACTTTGGTGCGGGCGACAAATTTTTCTGGTGGAAACTCTTTTTTGACAATCTCTCCTTTTCTGCTCTCATCTGGAGACAACTCTTTTCCCGATTTTGGTCTGATAGTTACCAGCTCTGGACGAACTTGATTAAAACCTACCTGGGCTAAAACATTTCCGCCGTAGCAGGGACGAGTGGCTAATATATCGCCTGTTTCCGGATTGATTGAAACTGCCGTGCAATCAGCCGCTACTGCGGTATGCAGTTTGACCGCTACCCGTGGAAATAAGGCCTTTCCGTAAAAAGTCGCTCCACCTAAAATCGCTTCCGGTTTATATTCAGCGGCTAATTCAAAGAGTAATCCGGCATAAATTTCATCTGTAAAAAATTTCAAGCTCGGATTTTCCACTAGGATAACTTTATCCGCCCCGTGAGAAATCAACTCCCGGGCTTGCTTTTCATTTTTTTCTATTAATAAAATTCCCCACGCTTCCGATTTTCTTTTTTCTGCTAAACCGCTGGCTACCCCTAAAGCTTCCATTACCGCTGAGGAGATTTTACCTTGCTTTTGTTCCGCCCAGACCCAGATATTTTTATAAGCCGAGAGGTCGGTCATCTTTTCTTTATCCTTTCCAGGTACACTTTTCTAATTTCTTCATAAATTATTTTAAGCGGAACATTATTTCTCTCCGCCAAAATTTTACAATCCTCAAACTCCGGCAAAATTTCCAGGAAATTATTTTCTCCGGCAATTTTCACTCTGGCTTTCCCGAATCTGGTTTCGACTTCCTCGATTTTACGGGGTAATTTTTTCCTGAAACTGCTCTGAATCCTAACTCCGGTGGTAAAGGATTCTTTAAAAATAATGTCCAAAAATTTCTGGTAATTATCTTTTTCAGCCAGCACGGTCAAAATCACACCCGGCCTATTTTTTTTCATAATCACCGCGGTCAAAAAGGCCTCCAAAGCCCCTTGAGAAAGTAATTTTTCTACCATATAGCCGACCAATTCCGGCTGGGTGTTGTCTAAATTGGTTTCCAGAATTATAATTTCATCTTCTTCGAATTTAGGTACCGATTCACCGATTAGAATTCTCAAAAAGTTTGGTATCTCTTTAAAATCTGAACTCCCGGCTCCATAACCGGTTTTTTCTAATTTGAAATCAAAGCTGGGTGAGAATTTGGCCAAACTGGTAAGGATGGCAGCACCGGTAGGAGTGACAAGTTCACCAGTCATATCGACTTTTTTCACCGGATAATCTTTCAGTAACTCTAAGGTGGCCGGACCCGGGACTGGATATTTCCCGTGCTCTGATTCTACAAAACCCTGGGTTAAAGGTAAAGCCGAAGCGTAAATTTCTTCAATCCCTAAAAGTTTTAAACCAATCACGGCTCCCACTACATCTAAAATGGCATCCACAGCCCCTACTTCGTGGAAGTGAACCTCTGCAGCAGATTTACCATGCACTTTCCCTTCCGCAGTTGCCAGGCGGCTGAAAATCAAACCGGCTTTTTCTTTGATGTCAGATTCCAGTGAGCTATCATTAATAATTTTCAAAATATCCTTCAGGTTTCGATGTTTCTGGGAATCTTTTATATTTATATCCACTTTTTTCCCGCTTAAATGATGTTTTGACACAGCCGAAACTTTAATCTCATAGCCGGAGATGGATAACAGGGAGAGGTTCTCCCTCCATAATTTTTCATCCAGACCGCAATCCAAAAGAGCTCCTAAAATCATATCTCCCGAGATACCGGCAAAACAGTCAAAATAAGCTATTTTCATAATCTTAATTTTTTAGCTGATACATAATATTAATGACCACTAAAATTGAGGCCAGAATAATAGCGCAAGCCATCAGAACCATAGGTGCCTCCTGCCAGGTGTAAAAATATTTTTCATAAAGGTAGATAGAGACCACTAAGGATATGGCTACCATAAATAAAATGGGAATAGAGTTGTTGATGGTGTCAAACTTGGCTTTTTCAAATTTTAGTTTGAAATTGTAACCTCTCCAGCGGAAAATTTGACTTAAGAGGATGAAAATCGAATTAGCCGTGGCGAAAACGAAGGCAAACAGAGTGATTTTGACGGTATTCATGTTTTTTGTCCCGACTGATTGATTAAGCTGGCAGCTAAACCCGCTCCAAAACCGTTGTCGATATTGACCACCGTGATTCCGGAGGCGCATGAATTTAACATGGTTAAGAGAGCTCCGATTCCTCCGAAACTGGCTCCGTAGCCGATACTGGTAGGAACCGCTATCACCGGTTTATTGACCATACCTCCCACCACCGAAGCCAAAGCCCCTTCCATTCCAGCTACCACAATAATTACTTTGGCTTTTTGGAGCTTTTCCCAGTGGGCCAAAAAGCGATGAATCCCGGCTACCCCCACGTCATAAACTCTCTGGACCTTATTTCCTAAAACTTCGGCGGTCATGGCGGCTTCTTCAGCTACCGGCAAATCAGCCGTGCCGGCTGAAATAACCAATATATTCCCGGTCTTTTTTCTCTTCTTTGTCGAAGTTTTGATTACTATCCCTTTGGCAATGGGGTTATATTTTGCCCGGGGGAAGATTTTTCTTACGGATTTATAAACATCTGCTTCGGCTCTGGTTATAAACACTTCTGAGCCGTTGGTTTTTATAGAGTGGGCAATTTTTACAATCTGCTCAATAGTTTTTCCGGGAGCATAGATAACCTCGGCATACCCTTTTCTCAAATGCCGGTGATGGTCCACCTTGGCAAAACCCAGATTCTCAAAAGGGAGTTTCTTTAAGCTTTCCAGGGCCTGTTTAGGCAAAATCTTTCTTTTCCTGACCTTTTCCAATAAGTTTAAAATCCGTTGTGGATTCATAATTTAGGGCTTTTGGAAACCGCTTAAGTTTATCAGCTTCCTGCCGAAAAATATAATTGAACGGAGCATTTCAGGCAAGTTATTTTGAACTGATTGCTTGACAAACAAAGCAAATTTTATTTAATACCGAAGCAAGCTTAGCCGAATTCAAAAGGAGCTCTTTATGCCAGAAATATTAGTCAAATTTGAAGATAGAGTGATCGAGAGGGTGGTCACCGAAAAGAAAAGAATCTCCATCGGAAGGACCCCGGACAATGACATTGTCCTGGATAACCGGGGAGTCTCCCGCAAACATGCCCAGATCGAATTTAATGACAGCTCTACTTTGATCATTGACAACGAAAGCCTGAACGGGACTTTTGTCAACAACCGCAAAGTCACCGAAGAGATATTGAAAGATAATGACATCATCACCATCGGAAAATTTACTTTGATTTATCATAGAGACGCTGCTCGGGAAGGTCAGGGGGACAATTTTGAAGGGACCATGGTCTTGCACACCAAGAAGCAAAAAGAGCTCATTGAAAAAGACCAAAGAGAAAAAGAGATTATCGGCAAAGCCGGCACTTCGGTTTTAATGGGTGAGGACCAAACTGATATAAACCAGTTTAGAATCAACCGGCCGGTAGTTACCATGGGGAAAGCGGATTTTGCCAACATAAAAGTCAGAGGATTTTGGGTCTCTGGCCTGCAGGCCAAGATTGTGGAAGAAGGGAGCAATTATGTTTTAGTCAATACCGGTAAAAAAGGAAAAACCAAAGTTAATGGAGAAGATATTGATCGCTGCGTCCTTAAAAATGATGATTTGATCCAGGTTGGTAAATCGGTATTCCGCTACTTAGAAGGAAAAAAGTAACATGAAATATGGATTTTTTTCGGATGTCCATTCTAACGAAGAGGCCTTGCTCGCGGTCGCCAAGGATTTTGAGGAGCAAAAATTAGACAAAATTTATTTCTTAGGGGATGCGGTCGGTTACGGGGCTTCCCCTAATGAATGTGTGAAACTGATTAGCCAGGTGACCACCAAATGCCTGATGGGAAATCATGATTACGCTTCTTTGGGACTTCTGGATACCGATTTTTTCAATCAATATGCCAAAGATTCCATCAACTGGACCAAGACTATTTTGAATGACAAAGGCCTGGAGATTTTATCTAATTATCTGTTATGTTGCAAGCAGGGAGATTTCCATATGGTACATTCCACCCCCAAAGAGCCGGAAAACTGGCATTACATTCTAAATCTGTCCGAAGCCGAAGAGAATTTTTCTTACTTTACCAAAAGAGTTTGTCTGATCGGTCATTCTCATAGACCGGTTATTATCAAAAAATACCAGGACCGGCACTGTTTTATTCATAACGACACCTGTGTCCAGATTGAAGAAGATTTTAAATATATGATAAACATCGGCTCGGTGGGGCAGCCCCGGGACGGGAATAATCAGGCCTGCTATTTGATCTATGATGCGGATAATAAAACCGCTCAGCTGCGCCGGGTGGCTTACGATATCAAGAAAGCCCAGAGAAAGATGAAGAAAGCCAATTTACCTCAATATTTAATTGAACGTTTAGCCTTGGGAAGATAAAATGTACAAAAACTTTTCCGGATTTATTCTATATATTTTAATAACCATCTTCATTCTGGCCTTGTATTCAGACCAGCACTCCCTGCCGGAAAAAATTGAGACCAAGCTGGTGGATTTGATGTTCAAATACCGCGGGACCCACAATCCCGGTACAGATATTACCATCGTGACCATTGATGATAAATCTTTGGACCAGGTTGGCTACTGGCCCTGGGAAAATGATATGCTGGCTTCTCTGATTTATCAAATCTCAAACGGCGGACCAAAAGTTATCGGCTTGGATATCCCTTTGAATAAAAAACTTTTGTCGGATAGCCCCAGCCTGCAGACTTTGACCCTGGTAGTCAAAAAAGCCGGCAATGTAATTTTACCTATGAAATTTGGATTGGCCGAAGGTCCCCAGTTTGCTGAACCGCTGCCGCCGGCTGTATTAAAATCCAGCTATCTCACCTATGACAGTTTTATAAAACTGAAATCCAAACCTCCTCTTTTAGCCAAGGATATTTCCCATCCGGAAGCAAGTTTAGTCAAAGCTTCGGCTGACTTAGGTTTTATTATCACCGAGGTGGACCGGGACCAGAAAACCCGCCAAGAACCCTTAATCATCAATTACGGGGATAACTATTATCCGGCTTTAGCGGTTCAGGTGGCTAAAAGATTTTTACAGATTACCTCCAGCGATGTGAAAATTGATCCGGGTAATGCGGTTCGACTGAAAGATGTTGACATCCCCATTGATAACAAAGGCCGAATGTTAATAAATTACAACGGCCCGGCCGGTCTTTTCCAGACCTATTCGGCGGTGGATATTTTAAAACAGAAGGTCGAACCATCCCAGTTCAAAAACAAAATTGTCTTGATCGGACTGACAGCCAGCGGGATTTCACCCCAGGTCAATACCATTTTTACTTTCGGATTACCGAGTATTGAAAAAACCGCTTGTGTGGTGGAAAATATTATCCATAAAAACTTCCTTAATTCTGCTAACAGTTTCAGTATAGGTTTGCTTCTGATTATCTTAATCGGAGTTTTTTCAGCTTTTATGTTGCCGCGGATCTCTTTGATGTACCGCTTTATCATCTTGGGGGTCTTTATGTTTGTCTTGATAAATTTAAATTTCATTTTATTTTCGGCCTTTAACATTATTCCCAAAACTTTCTTCCCTTTCCTGGAGCTGGTTTTCTTCTTAGCGGCTAGCCCTGCTATAAAGACCAAGGAGGAGCAGAGGAAAGCCGAGAAGAGAAGGGCTTATCGAGAAGTTGAGGAGTATGAGGAAGAAGAATATGAAGAGCCTCGTTATATGAAAAGAGAAGAAAGATACCTTGACCCGGATTCCAAATCAGTTACCAAGACCATCACCGTCAAAGTCGAGGATTCGTATGAGACCATGGAAGTTCCAACTGAGGAAGAGCAGAAGCCTACTAAAACTCCTACTCCTTTGTTAGCCGGGGCGGCTCCCACTTTTACTGAATTCGGCAGATACAAAGTGGTGGAAACTATCGGCAAAGGGGCTATGGGAATGGTTTATAAAGGGATGGACCTGGCTATTGACCGGCCGGTAGCCCTGAAAACCATTCGTCTGGATTTTGCGTTTGACCCTTCGGAAGTTGAAGAGCTAAAGGAAAGATTAGTCCGGGAAGCCAAGGCGGCCGGAAAGCTGTCTCATCCCAATATTGTGACTATTTATGATGTGGGACAGCAGGGTGAGTTTCAGTATATCGCTATGGAGTATTTGAAAGGGCATACCCTGGAAAAACTGATTAAAAAAGGGATGGAGTGGAATTATAAGATTTTAGCCAATATTATTATTCAGGTCTGTGATGCTCTGGATTATGCCCATTCCAAAGGGATTGTGCACCGGGATATAAAGCCGGCCAATATTATGGTTTTGGATGATTTTAAAATCAAGGTGATGGATTTCGGTATCGCCCGTTTTGATGCGACTAATATGACTCAGACCGGCATCGCTATGGGAACCCCCAATTATATTTCACCGGAGCAACTGCAGGGAAAGCAGGCTTCAGCCCGCTCCGATATTTTCTCGGTGGGAGTGGTTTTGTATGAGCTTCTGACCGGGGAAAAACCATTTCGTGGTGAAACTATTACGGCTCTGATTTATAATATTTTGAACACCCATCCGGCTGGACCTTCTACCGTTAATCCCACGGTTCCGCGTTTCTTTGACAGAGTTTTGGAGAGAGCTATGGCTAAAAATTTTGAAGAGCGGTATCAGAATGCTCGGGAAATGTCTTTTGCTTTAAGAGATTTTGTAGCTACCTTTATTCCTTCAAAGAAGCCCCAGGTTCAAGCTCCTACGCAGGAATAATCCTAATTATTTCAAAATCACTGCTTTACCAGTTATCTTTAGCGTGAAATTGAGAAGAAAGTTGCCAGAAATCTAATCAGTTATTGTTTTCTCTATTGTCCATAGAGACTATGGCTTCCGATAGAAAATCGCACCACGGGTAAGAGCTACCTAACGAGATCCGGATGAGTTGCAGGCCGTGGTACACGCTGCCCGCCTTGCCCTCCCGTCGGCTGCATCCTCTTGTTAGGCGACCGTTGCTTTGTGCCTATCGATATTGCTCTGTGTGCTTTTACGCCACTCACCCTCCCCATCACCGTGGAACCTGAGAGCCAAGACTTTGAAATTTACCACACCAGAACCAAAGTAGAGTCGTTTTTCGCATCGCCGATGTCCCCAAATGACGAAGAAGGCGGCGGACCCGGCAACAAATAGAGCCTGGAGAAACTGAAAGCTGATAGAGCCGCTAGCTGGGACTGGAGCTGGCTTGTTAGAGTTGACGCCCCGCTTACAAGCTGCGGCTGGAGGGAGTCGAAGATGTCACCAGTGAAGATTCCCCCCTCGACCCAAACGTAGACCCATGCCACGTACCCTTGCACGTTACCGGCACCGTTAAGATAGAGATAGATGTCGTAGCGGACTTGGGCATCGTAATCCGGCCACCAATCCAAGGCTACATTAAGGTCCTGCTCGATACTCACGAATTTTTTCGTTGGATCGTGGCCCGGCCAGAACAGCGAAAAGATCCGTGGATCACCTTTGCGCGACACCTGCGTCCCCGCTAAAGCTGCATCCATACCACTGACGAATGTAGCAGCGATTTGGTCTTTCAAGCCAATCACCAACTCATCCTTGTTGCGGTTTATCAGCAAGGCAGACTCAATGTCATCGTTCAAGTCTCCTCCAACGTAGCTCCACCAACTTGTCCATCCCTCGTCCATGTTGAGGGCTGCGAACTTTCCGAGAAAGTTCCGCTTGGTTAGTCCGTACACATTGCCGTTGTAACCCGAGTAGGCGTTTGCACGCATCGACGAAATCTCGTTGCCTAGCGTACTGCCGAATTTAATCCACCAATAGCGCCAATTGTTGTTGAGAGTGAACGACTCCATAGAACCGCCGAAGTCGGCATGTTTGAAGAACTCTGCATATACCGCCATTGTTTCCTCCTTATCTGAACATTATGGTCAGGTAAATGAACATTACTTACAAGGTGTCCTACTGCCCTCGCGGCCTCCCATATTCTTGAAGTAGCCCTCGCCAAACGCCGCGATGAGCACACGCTTGTGAAGAGACTCAAGCCTTTTGACGTCCTGAATCTGCGACGCAACATTTCCAAACAGTGCCAGAATTTGCGGAACCAGATCTACTCGATTCTTTGGATCCAGCCGTTCGAGGTTTGCCTCGATCATCGCGCACAGAGCATCGGCGTTAGCGAGGTGTATATACGGGTTCTCCGCTCGTGGAATAGACCCCTTAAAATCGAAGTCGTTCTTGAAGGCTTCTTCGCACGATGGGGCGATTGTCGAAGCTGGCGACAAGGGCATCGGCATGATGCCTTCGACGCGAAACTTGGGGGCGAGCGAGATAGAACATCGCGGTGATTGCCCATACTCAAGAGCCCGCCTGGACTCCTCCTTGATATGGTCGACCCGACTCAGGTCTTTAGGTATGTCTCGCTTAGCCATAGTTGGCCTCCTTGTTTGGGTTGAAAGTTGTCGTGTCCTATTGTTCATTACAAGTTAAGCATTTGAGTGGTTATGTCAAGAAAAATAATGCATTTACTGACATAGTTTGTCAGTAAATCTTATAGTCTCTTGAATTCCAATAACTTACAAAATCAAAGTGGCATCAACTCCAACCATTTTTTTTCTTGGATTTAAAGCTTTTCTGTTAACAAATGATTTTTATTCATTTGGCTACGCCATGGTGTAACCAAAAAATGGAGAAGTCGTAAGAAAAAATTGAAATTATGACAGTACTCAAAGTCGAGCGCAAAAAGTCAAGAGCTAATTTCCCGCTTCGGCAGTTTTTATTGGAAGCTGATTTGTATCGCAACGGCACACGGAAACGGTGCCTTTGTCTATTTAAATTGGATATGTAAATAAGTGTGTTTAAAAATAACTTCAGAGAAAAGGTTGGAGAAAATTTCTGTTTACAAACGTAGAGAGTTTTCCTGCAAAAAATTACCTTTTATCTATCGGAATATAGGGCAAATCCAAAGCGCCGGTGTAATGACAACGGGGACGATAGATGCGGTTGTCCTGCAGTTGTTCTAAAATCTGAGCGCACCAGCCAGCAACCCGGGCGATGGCGAAAATGGGAGTAAACTGGTCACGGGGGATGTCCATAGTGCTGTAAATCAGACCGGAGTATAAATCCACATTGGGATAGATTCCTTTGGATTCACCCAGAGTTTCAATCATTATCTTTTCGATTAATTCCGCCATCTGCAGTTTTTCGTAGGTCTCTTTTTTAATCTGGGCATATTTTTCTGAGAAGTTTTTCAGAATGGCGGCTCGCGGGTCATAATATTTGTAAACCCGGTGACCAAAACCCGGGACCCTGACGTGTTTGGCTAAAGCATCTTTGACCCATTTCTCGGTATTTTCCAAAGTGCCGATCTCTTCTAAAGTCTTCATCACCTCTTCGTTGGCACCGCCGTGTAAGGGACCTTTTAAGCTACCCACACCGGCGCAGACCGCCGAATACATATCCGACAAAGAGGAGATTACCACCCGGCAGCTTAAAGTAGAGACGTTCATTTCATGGTCGGCGTGTAAGATTAAGCAAGCATCCATAGCTTTGGCATCTAAGTCACTGGGAATTGGTCCACGAAACATATGCAAGAAATTAGCCGAATGGTCTAAATTATCCTCCGGAGCTACATAATCTTTCCCCTGCCTGAATCTTTCGAAAGCCGCCACCGCCGAGGGGAATTGGGCCATTAACTTTATAGCTATTTTTATATTGGCTTCCGGTGTGTTTAAACTATCCACTTTGTCATACATCCCTAACAGCGAAACTATGCTGCGCAAGGCCTCCATAGGATGGGTATCTTTGGGAAACTTTTGTATAATTTCTAAAATTTCTGGAGTAACGGCTCGATTAGCTTTTAACTGGGCTTTGAAATCTTCTAACTCATTTCTTTGGGGGAGTTTTCCGAATAAAAGAAGATAAGCGGTCTCTTCGTAGGTGGAGTTTTCTGCTAATTGTTGAATAGGTATGCCGCGGTAGTACAGTTTCCCAGCTAAACCATCCACAAAGCTGACCTGGGTATCGCATAAGATTACCCCCTCTAATCCTTTAGCATAAACTACTTTTTCAGTGGTATACTTGGCCGCTTCGCTTTTTATTTGAGTATTCTGGTCAGCCATGGCTACTGGGTTTATTGAATTTTATTTTTTCTTATTTTTGAAAAAAAACTTGCTTTCAAAATCAAAAGATTTTTTAGAATCACTGGCATGGACTGAGTTTTCGGTAATCGACAGAGCGAAATTTTTTCTGATGGTATTGGGTTCTGCCTTAACTGGATCTGTATTTCCAATCAAGGTTCTTAAATGAGCAACGGCATTTTCTTTTTCTAATAGAATCGGCACAATGCTGCCGGAACTGATGTAGTTGACCAATTCTTTATAGAACGGCTTGCCGTTATGGACTCCGTAAAATTTTTGAGCCTGTTTTTTATCTATTTTGAGCATTTTTAAATCCAAAATTCTAAATCCGGCTTCTTCCACCTGGGCTAAAATTTTTCCCACTAAGTTTCTTTGGACCGCATCCGGTTTGAGAATCAGTAAACTTCTTTCTTTCTTGGGCATTGCTACTTAATTTACGCAATCGAGTTCTGAATTTCAAGCTCCCTGTCTGTCCGGATGTAAAAAAAATCAATTTTTTCGTTGATTCAGACTTTGGTCTTGGCTTTGAGCTTACTTACTCTCTTACTCTTTTTCGGTTTTTCAAGCAGATTTTTAACCAAATCCGGCACCCGGGCTGGAGAATCTGCCACAGGGACTCCGATTTCCTGAAAGGCCTTAATCTTCTCGGCTGCGGTACCGGAACCGGCTGAAATTATGGCTCCGGCATGCCCCATTCTTTTCCCTTCTGGTGCGGTTCTGCCAGCTATGAAAGCCACCACCGGCTTGGTCATATTCTCTTTGATGAATAGAGCCGCATCTTCCTCATCCGAGCCCCCTATTTCACCGATTAAAACTACCGCTTCGGTCTGGTTATCTTTTTCAAACAATTCTAATGTGTCGATAAAATTGGTGCCGATTATCGGGTCACCTCCAATTCCGATGCAGGTTGACTGACCCAAATTATTTAAAGTCAAATTCCAAACCACTTCGTAAGTCAAAGTTCCGCTGCGGGAGACCACCCCCACATTCCCTTTTTTGTGGATTTGACCAGGCATTATTCCGACTTTGGTGACTCCGGGTGTTATTACCCCCGGGCAGTTGGGACCGATTAAGCGGGTATGATTTTTTTTCAGGAAACTGTAAGCTTTGAGCATGTCATTGGTGGGAATCCCTTCCGTGATGCAGACGATTAAAGCAATTCCGGCTTCGGCGGCTTCGTAGATGGCGTCTGTGGCATATAAGGCCGGGACGTAGATTACGCTGGTGTTGGCTGAAGTTTTTTTTACTGCTTCCTGGACTGAATTAAACACCGGGACATTATGAATTTTAGTTCCGCCTTTACCGGGTGTTACTCCCCCGACTACAGAGGTGCCGTATTCTAGCATCTGCTGGGTGTGGAAAGAGCCGTCCCGCCCGGTGATTCCCTGGACTATTACTGCTGTATTTTTATCAACTAAAATTCCCATTATAATCTCTCTTCATATTTAAGAATATGTGAAATTAACGTCCTTAGTCTTGTGTTTATTTCCAAATTGATCGAAAACAAGTAAGTCGGAAGTGAAAGACTCTCCTTTTTCCTTAAATGGTGGCATAACCCAAAAATGCATGTGCAGTTCACTAGACCCTCCCGGCGGCAAAGCATATCTACCCCAGTAATCACTATCAAAATCCTGAACATCAACATGACCTAATGTTCCAGTTGTTTCTAATTTTGCCACAGGGATAACAACATTATATTTAGTTATATTTGTCGCAAAAAATCTAGCACTTATTTGCATTGCAGGAACGTTTCCAGTTGAACCCATGTGCCACCAATTTGGGTTTCTACTAGGAAGAGGAACAATGGTTAAAGTTTTCTTTGGTATATGGAAACTAACTTGCTCTTTTCTTCTACGGCCTCCTATTGCGAAATCCAATATTTTACTTAGTAAAGAAGAAATTCCTTTAAATAATAAGCTTTCACTCATTTTTTACTCAACTCAATCGCCTTTTTTACCACCTCTTCCATCGAATTAGCAGTCGGCATCTTAATCCCTTCCAAAATCTTTCTGGCTTTATCTTCATTAGTGCCAACAAGTCGCACAACTATGGGAACTTTTGGCTCCAACTGTTGCGTAGCAGTCACAATCCCGTTAGCAATATCATCACATCTGGTAATCCCCCCGAAGATGTTGAACAAAATCGATTTCAGCTTGGGCTCTTTTAAAATTATTTTCAGAGCCACCACCACTTTTTCCGGAGAAGAAGAACCACCCACATCCAAAAAATTAGCCGGACTTCCACCGAAATGTTTCACCAAATCCATCGTAGCCATGGCCAGACCGGCACCGTTGACCACACAGCCGATATCCCCATCCATTTTCACAAATGACAGGCCATTGGCCTTGGCTTCGATTTCATCCTTATCTTCTTCATCCAGGTCTCTTAATTTTTCTAAGTCCGGATGACGAATCAGACCGTTATCATCTAAAACGATTTTAGCATCCAGAGCCCAGACTTCATTTTCATTGGTCACGACCAGAGGATTAATTTCCGCCAGAGAGCAGTCATTCTCCCAGAAAACTTTATACAGCTCCATCAAAATATTAGCGGCTTTGCCGGCTATGGCAGGGTCGTTATAGATTTTGGAACCAATATCTCTGGCTTTAAAAAGAAAAATCCCCATAATAGGGTCAACTTCCAGTTTATAAATTAAATCCGGAGTTTTTTTGGCAATATCCTCAATATCCACCCCACCGAAAGCCGAAGCCATAATCACCGGCTTTTTGGATTTGCGGTCCACGATGATTCCAAAATAAGCTTCCGATTTGATTTGCTTTTGCTCAGTCACCAGAACTTTTTTGACTTTTAGCCCCTTGATTTTCATTCCCAAGATTTGCGCCGCAATTTTATTGGCTTCCCAGGAATTGGCTGCCTTCTTGATACCACCGGCTTTTCCTCTGCCTCCTACATGCACCTGGGCTTTAATCATAACCGGTTTGCCGATTTTATTGGCAATTTCGGAGGCCTGTTGCGGTGTGGCAGCCATCTCTCCCGGGGGAACCGGGATACCATATTTGGCAAAGATATCTTTAGCCTGATATTCGTGCAGTTTCATGTGTACAGATCCTGGCTAGACATTATTTGGTAGCCGCAACCTTTAGGTTGCGCCGTTCTGAAAATACAAATCACGTTTTCACTTTTTCTTGCTTCAAAAAATCTTCCGCTTCTTTCAGAAGTTTTTTCTTATCGTTTGACTTCGGTTCATCCAAAACTTTTTCCAAAAGATGATTTAAAATTTTACCTATTAAAGGACCGGGAGTAAGCTTGAATTTTTTCATCAAATCATTGCCGTTCACTTTCAAATCTTTCACGCTGAAAGGGGGCTTGCGGGCTATCTCATCTCTTACTTTTTTTTCAAATTCTACTATTTCAGCCACACCGGCATCACCGCGACCCTGGGCTATTATATCAGCTTTTCGTAATTCCAGCAAGTCAAAAATCCGTCCTTCGGTTCTGGTGATTAATCTTCTCAACCCTTTATCAGTGACACCAGTGGTGAACATATGCTTGGAGACCAGAAGTGTAACGGCGGAAATAATCTCATTAGAATAACGCAGGCGTCCCAGAACTTTTTCCACCAGCTCTGAACCGAATTTTTCATGCCCGTAAAAAGTGGCGCCCTCTTCGGTGACCACTTTGGTCTGGGGTTTGCAGATGTCGTGAAATAAAGCTGACAGCCGGATAATCAAATCTTGCGGGGCATTATCCACGGTATAAAGGGTATGCTCAAAAACATCATATTTATGATAGGGTCCGGGCTGGTCCACTCCCACACAGTTTTCCAATTCCGGCAAAATCTCTTTTAAGATTCCGCTTTTTTGCATCAGTTTAAATCCGGTGGAAGGCTTTTTGGCTCGGAGTAGGAGTTTGTTTAGCTCATCCTGGATTCTCTCTGGTGAAACTGTTTTTATCAGATGAGCGTTTTCTTTCATCGCTTGAAAAGTTTTTTCTTCCATTTCAAACTCAAACCGAGCCGCAAAACCCACACCCCTCAGCATCCTCAAGGGGTCTTCCAAAAATGCCTGAGGGGAAATCATTCTGATTATTTTTCTTTCGCTATCTTTTCTTCCCTCAAAAGGGTCTATGATTTCACCGGTTGATAAATCTTTAGCCATGGCGTTGATGGTAAAATCTCTTCGGGCCAGGTCCTCTTCGATTTTTAAATTATGGTCGAAAGTGACCTGGAAGTCTTTGTGACCGACACCGGTGGAAAATTCTTGGCGGGGTAAAGCAATATCATAAGTTGTCTTGTGTCTCTTGGGAGTAAATTTAATTACCCCGAAAGATTTCCCCACGAATTCCACCCTGCCGAAATTAGCCAAGAGCAGAATCAATTCATCCATGGGAATCTGGCTGACCAGATAATCTTTTTCTTCGGATTCTTTCCCGAAAATGAAAAAATCCCTAACCGTTCCCCCTACTTCGTAAACTTTCCCTTTTTTCAGAATTTCTTTTAGGATTTTTGGCGCTAATCCGCTCATATTAGGCAACTATTTTAGTTCCGGCTTTCCCTAAAACCGCTTCATGGGCTTTATCTATGGAAGTGATAATTACCTCTTTTCCTCCCGCTTCCAAAAAAGAGATAGCCGCCTCAATTTTAGGTCCCATGCTCCCGGGTGGAAAGTGCCCCTCGGCTAAAAATTGTTTGGCTTCCGCCAGGGTTATCTTATCCAGCTCTTTTTCTAACAAAGTGCCGAAATTCAAAGCCACTTTCTCCACTCCGGTTAAAATTAACAATAACTCTGCCTGAATATCCCGCGCTAAAACCGCACTGGCCCCGTCCTTGTCGATTACTCCTTCGATTCCTTGCAGAGTACCATTCTCATTATAGCAAACCGGAATTCCCCCCCCGCCGGCAGCAATTACAACCACTCCGTTTTCCACCAGGGTTTTAATCGTTTTTTTTTCCACAATCTCTTTAGGCATAGGGGAAGCTACCACTCTGCGGTAGCCACGGTTGGAATCTTTTTTCATGACCCAGCCTCTTTCTTTAGAGAAACTTTCAGCTTCCTCTTTAGAATAAAATTGCCCGATAAATTTTGAAGGGTTTTTAATAGCCGGGTCATTTTTATCCACGATGACTTGAGTGATGACTGCAACCACCTCTCGCTTGATTCCTTCTTTTTGTAAGCGATTCTTCAAACATTGCTCTACCATAAATCCCATCCCTCCTTCGGTATCAGCCACACAGATGTATAGCGGCAGAACCGGAGCTTTACTGCGAGCCAGCTCCACTCTTAAAATGGCATTCCCCACCTGGGGACCGTTCCCGTGCGTGATGGCTAAATGGTAATCTTCTTTGATCAATTCAACAATACTGGTGAGGGACTTGTTGGTATTTTCAAACTGCTTGGGTATGGTATCCTCTTCCCCCTCTTTAGAAATAGCATTGCCTCCTAAGGCAACCACCGCGGTCTTAGCTTCAGCCATGCTAGATTTTACTTATGAATTTTTTTAGAATTTCGGTCAAATCAGGTTTGGTTAACTCTTGCAGTTCGTAACGGACTCTGACTGTAGGTTTGTTTATTTTTAAAATTTTTCCCAAATCTACCGGTGTGGCAATCACCACCGAATCACAATTAGCCGCATTGATGGTTCTTTGCAGGTCTTTGATCTGTTTTTCTCCGTAGCCCATGGCCGGCAGCAAAGGCCCGATATTAGGATAATTGGCGAAAACCCTTCTCAAGCTTCCGGCTACGAACTTGTGCGGGTCAACGATTTTGCTGGCTCGGTATTTTTTGGCCGCCACAATTCCAGCCCCGAACCTCATCTCTCCGTGAGTCAGGGTGGGTCCGTCTTCCACTACCAAAACTCTTTTGTTTCTGATTAAATCCGGTTTGTCTACGGAAATGGGAGAGGCCGCTTTTATCATAATGGCATCTGAATTTACGCTCAGGGCATTTTTTTCTACCTTTTTGACGTCTCTGGGTTTGGCGGTATCAACTTTGTTTATGACTACTACGTCTGCGGAGCGCAAATTCACTTCCCCGGGGAAATAGGTCAGCTCATGTCCGGCCCGGTGAGGGTCAGCAACGGTGATTAACAAATCCGGATTGAAGAAGGGGAAATCGTTATTCCCTCCGTCCCAGATGATGATATCCGCTTCTTTTTGGGCCTGCTCTAAAATCTGTTTATAATCTACCCCGGCATAAACCACAGTCCCCTTTTCCAGATGCGGCTCATACTCTTCTCTTTCTTCGATGGTGCAGTTATATCGGTCCAGATCTTTTTTGGAAGCAAATCTTTGGCAGATCTGTTTGGTCAAATCCCCGTAAGGCATGGGGTGGCGGACTACTACCACTTTTTTCCCTAATCTTTTTAAAATCTGGGAGACCTTGCGGGTGGTCTGACTTTTCCCGGACCCGGTTCTTACCGCGCAGACGGCGATTACCGGAACATCGGCTTTGAGCATAGTGGATTTTTCACCTAAGAGCTTGAAATCAGCCCCGGCTGAGATGGCCAGAGACCCTTTGTGCATCACATATTCATGGGAAACGTCCGAGTAGGAGAAGACCACTTCCTCAATTTTATGCTTCTGGATTAACTCGGTCAAACCGTCTTCGGCAAAAATCGGAATCCCTTTGGGGTAAAGTCTTCCCGCTAATTTAGCCGGGTATCTTCGGTCAACGATATTGGGTATTTGAGCGGCGGTGAAAGCCACTACCTTAAAGCGGGGGTTATTTCGAAACACCACGTTGAAATTGTGAAAATCCCTGCCGGCCGCACCCATTATCAAAACTTTTTTAATTTTTGTCATATTCTATTCTTTCTTATTAAGATTTCCAGCCTGTGAAGTGTTTAAGTGATTTGGATAATAATATAAGCACCAGAAAAATCTAACTACCCTTGGATATCTCTTTTCTCTTGCATTGATAATTAAGAAAACCTCCAAAAGCCACTCCCAGCGCTATACCCAGGGCTACCCCCATAGCTATTTGGCCCAGTGCCACACCCAAAGCGGTTCCAACCCCAGTGCCAATGGCAATTGCAAAACCCATCTTATTAACCGGATTTCTCCGGGATTTCTGATTATCTGGTTTCTGCTCCATTTTTTCTTTTAAATCGCTAAATTTTAGCTGATGTTCAAATCATCGATCTGGGCTTTTTGCAGTTTGCCTGAATAATCGACGTAAACCGTTTTCCACTCTGAAAAAACATCCAAAGCCGCTGTTCCGGCTTCCCGGTGACCATTCCCGGTCTGTTTGGTTCCACCGAAGGGCAGGTGCACTTCTGCCCCGATGGTGGAGGAATTGACATAAAATATTCCGGTGTATATATCTCTGATGGCGACGAAAGCCTTGTTGACGTCTTGGGTATAAATCGAAGCTGACAGCCCGTAAACTACACCGTTGCAGATATCGATGGCATTTTGTAAGCTGTCGCAGGGAATCAGAGCTACTACCGGCCCGAAAATCTCTTCTTGAGCAATTCTCATTTGGGGGTCGACCTCAGCGAAGACCGTGGGTTCGTGGAAAAAGCCGTGAATATAGTCACCTTTGACCAAGCGGTTTCCGCCAGTCATAAGTTTTGCTCCCTCTTTTTTACCGATTTCAACATAACTTATGACGGTCTTAAGCTGACTGTCATTGATGGAAGGTCCCATTTCCACCTGTGGATCCAAACCGTTTCCGATTTTTAAGCCCTTGGCTCTGGCTGCAAATTTCTCGGCAAACTCTTGGTAAACTTTTTTGTGAACAATCACTCGTGAAGCAGCTGTGCATCTTTGACCCGTAGTTCCAAAACCTCCCCAGATAGCTCCTTCAATGGCTAAATCCAAATTGGCATCTTCCATCACCATGATGGCATTTTTACCACCCATCTCTAAATTGGTATGCTTGAAAGTGGGGGCACAGGTTTCCGAAACTGTGCGACCGACCACTGTAGAACCGGTGAAAGACACTAATTTTACATCCTCATTTTTCATTAAAGGACCGCCCACTTCAGAACCGGTACCGGTTACAAAGTTCACCACCCCTTTAGGAATTCCGGCTTCTTCACAGGCTTTGACTAAATTGTAAGCTGAAAGCGGAGTATCTGTGGCTGGTTTGAAAACTGCAGTATTGCCGCAGATTAAAGCCGGCATAAGTTTCCAGGATGGAATCGCCATGGGAAAGTTCCAGGGAGTAATCAAAGCGCAAACCCCCATCGGCTGGCGGACCGACATGGCAAATTTGTTGGGGAGCTCCGAGGGAGTGGTCTGGCCGAATTGTCGTCGGCCTTCTCCGGCCATATAGTAGGTCATATCAATGGCTTCCTGCACATCACCCCGGGTTTCTTTTAAAACTTTCCCCATTTCCTGGGTCATCTGTTTGGCGAAATCTTCTTTGCGTTTGACTAAAATTTCCGCCGCTTTGAAGAGAATCTCCGCTCTCTTGGGAGCCGGGTATAATCTCCATTTATCGTAAGCATTTTTAGCCGCTTCTACGGCTCTTTTGACATCTTCCGGGTTGGACCTTTGGAATTCACCGATTACTTCCCGGTTATCCGCCGGATTGCGGTCTTCAAAAGTACAGCCGGAGGCGGATTCTACCCACTCTCCGTTGATATAATTTTTATAAATCTTCTTCTCCATAAAATCCTCCTTAATGGTGAGTTTATCGAACCATTATCTCGAGCTTGTCGAGAGAAATTTTGTCGAGTTTAGCCAAGACATTTAATTTTCTAAAAGTTAGATTGAATTAGAGGGCTAAGCTTACCCAACTAAAACCATTTTCTTCTTCTGATAATATTCTAAAGTTTTACTTAATCCTTGCTCTAAATTTACCTCCGGTTCCCAATTTAACTCTTTTTTGGCTTTGGCAAAATCAATTACCGACCTTTTCTGCTCCCCCAATCTTTCCGGACCATAAGTTTTATTAGAATTTGAGCCGACTTTTCCAGCCAAAATTTCATAAAGCTGATTGACATTAGTTTCTACACTGGTTCCAATGTTGAAAACTTCGCTTTTGCTGTAATCCAGAGCCGAGACAAAGGCATTCACCACATCATCTATGTAGACATAATCCCGGGTCTGCTTGCCATCACCATATATAGTTACTTGTTCACCGTTCAAAAGTTTGCCGCAAAAAATCGCCACCACCCCCTGGTCCCCTTTGGGATTCTGTCTGGGTCCATAGACGTTAGCTAACCGCAGACATGTGTGACCCAAACCGAAATTTTCTTTAAAGCAGTGTAAGTACTTTTCCACGGTCAACTTAGCTACACCATAAGGAGATACGGGGAAAGCCGGATGCTTTTCGTCTGCCGGAAAATATTCCTGCTCGCCATAAATTGCCCCTCCGGTAGAGGCGAAGATTACTTTCTGGACTTTATGTTTGATACAGCTTCTTAGCAAATTTATGCTGCCGGAGATATTGATTTCAACATCTAAGTTAGGGTCTTCTAAGGACTTGCGCACATCCACCTGAGCGGCTAAATGGTAAGCGACCAATGGTCGTTCTTTCTCTATTATTTTGTCTATGGCAACTGACCTGATATCCATCTGGTAAAATTTGGCTTTGTGATTGATATGGTGTTTGAATCCGGTGGATAAGTTATCTATTATCAATACCTTATGGCCCTTTTGGAGCAACTTATCTGTTAAGTGGGAGCCGATGAAACCTGCTCCGCCGGTGACTAAAATTTTGGACATAGGATTGACTCAAACTCAGATGATAATAATTTAAAGGGAGAAAGTCAACTGAAAAGGGAGAATAAAAAAGTGGCCCAAAATTCCCTCTCCTCTAAGGGGAGGTTTATCTCGAGTATAATCGAGAGGGCAAGGGAGGGGTCAGTCAGATGAATCCTTCGACAAAGCTCAGGATAAATATCCGACCGCTACAACCGAATTTATATTAACAAATTGAAAAGGAGGGAAACAGATTCCCGCCTACGATTATTACATCCAGGGCTCGTCCGCTGAAGGTCCGTAGATAGAGGGCACCTTACCTCCTGCCATCCTTAGATAAACCGAGCACTGTCCCCGGTGATGGATAAGGTCCGATAGCATTAGCCACATGAACTGGAGCTTGGGCATCTCCCCCATATTTCCCGGCCCCAGCATCATAGGCATATTTTTAAATAAATCTGCTTCCGGTGTCTTCTGTAACTTTTTCACTAGATTGGGGTGCAGCTTTTGGTAGGTGGCTAGAATCTCTTCCCATTTGTCCGGAACCGGCGGGAAACTCGGTGGCATGGTCATGGTGCCGTCCAAAGATTGTTCTATAGCCATCTGTTCCGTAACGAATGTCCAAGCTAATTCTTTGGCTGACATGGAGCGTTCGTGGGGCTTGAAGTCTGGTTTGTTGCCCGGATAGGCATTTAGAACTTTGAGCGTGGTCTGAAACTCTTTCTCCCAGGCCTGCTCAAACATCTCTTTTTCTGTCATAAAATTCTCCTTTCAAGGTTTTGGTTATTGTATAAGGTTTTATGCAATTTTTGACCGGATGGTTAAATATAACTGCTTTGGACATTGGATTAACCCAAATGAAATGATAAGAATTTAAGGGGAAAAAGTCAACTGAAATTGTGGAAAGAAAAATTATGCGTATGTCGGGAACTCTACCCGACCAAATCAAAACTTATTCTCCAATTCTGTCCAGACTGCTTTGGCTTTCTTTTGAGTTAAATTGAACATCTGGATAGTTTCTTCTATTTCGGCTTCGATTTCTTTTCTATATTGTTGATACTCTTTTATGGCTTTTATACAATTTCTATCATCCGCTGGGACTTCTACGCTGTCTTTGATTCCCTTTTGTATTGCTAATTCTACAAAACTTGCTTTAGAGGGAGTATGGCAATCAACTGACATTCCATCAATTCTCAAAGAAGCTTTCCCAAAGAACTCCTCAATTCTCAATTTCATATTTTCATCTATGCTCGGCAGTTCTATTGTTATGGTATCACAAGATTTACTGATAAAGTCTTTTGGAAACTCTTTTTTTTCTTTCTTATTAAAGACTTCAGTTAGAATGTGTTCTGCATAGGTTACAGGGTTAAATTCCTCTTTTTTGTTTTTACTAGATTTCCCAAAGGTTTTAGCTCTTTGAGTTCTTGAGCTAACCAATTCAATAACTGCTCTGTAAATCTCCAACTGATCTCTTTCTGTGAGTCCTAGGATTTCACATATTACAATTTCGTCTAAGTTCCTACGATCTTGCTTTACCTTACCCAAAGAAACATCATCCGGTATGGTAGCACCTAGTTCTTTAAATATAGACTCAACTGGACGAACAGACAGTTTCGCAAATATATTTTTTATTTTATCGATTATGGATTTGGGAATTTTTGAAGGCTCTAATATCGGAAGATTTAAAACCTCATAAACTGCACTCCAAAGAGCACCCAATCCCAGAGCAGAACCAGCTCCGCTATATATTTCTCTAAAGAAAGAATTAATAAGTGTTGTGTTCAAAAGAGCAGCGACCAAATAGTCATATTTACTGTAAATAGAATAAAATGTTTGGTCGTGGAGAAGCGGAATTTCGCTATAATAAGTTGCATGTTTATCAGCACTAGCTCTCAGAAAAAGTACTTTGGTTACTTTTCTTTCGCCTAAATCATACCATAGTTCCCGGGAGGCACAAGTTGGTCTCTTATGAAAATCTCTCTCTTCTCCCCAATTAATGTACTTAAGTACGTTTGTTCCCTTTAGCTCTTTTTTATTTTTATTAACAAACAGAACTTTATATTTTAGGTTTTTTTCGTCTATCTTAATTGTTTTGCTCTGTCTCGGTGATTTTATTACTGGTTTTAAGAACACACTTTCAATTTTATGGGATTTAATTTGATCCTCAGTCAAAAAGAAAAACTCATTTGCTCCAGTTGTGAAACCCCTTTTCGCATCTGCAACATTTTTTAAAGGAACAAATATTTTCCCCCCTTTTTCTAAGACCTTAAAGAAAATATCAGGAGCTCTTAAATATTTCCCTCCCCACTTAGAACCCACATATTCTTTATCTTCTATTCCTTCTTCATAAAGTTCCTTTTGCTTTTTGGGATAAATTCTTATCTTCTCATTGTCAATAAGAGATTTTGAACTTAAGACTTTTTCTACTAATTTTTCACAAGCTAAAAATTTTTCTTCATCTTCTCCTTTTGGTATCAGGTTATCTAGCTTATTCTTCAATGACACAAACTTAACAACATTAGATTCTCTTTCCTCCCGATTTTTGCAACGCTCAACTATGGTTATAGCTGTGTTAATATCTGCTTTGGCAAAAGACCTTTCTACTTTACTTTCAATAATGGCAATAATTTTGAAATTGTCTAAAAAGAACTTTTGCAATCCCGACCCGTATTTGACATCCAACCAGGAATTAGAGGTAACAAAACCCAAACGTCCACCTTCTTTTAGAAATTTCGCAGCGTGAATGAAAAAGTAAATATAGATATCCGACTGGTTACTGAGTTTCAAATCACCCCAATCTTGATAGATACACCTTTTGATAGCCTCTTTATCTTCAATCAGTGCCTGTTTTATATAAGGAGGATTTCCTACAACGGCGTCTACTTCAGGGACTTTAACTTTAACTGTATTCTTTCCAGAGACTGATATGCTCTCATATTTAATCCCAGAATGTTGAGGAACTTCAAAGTATGGTTGCAAAGGTTTTACTTCAAAAGCATCTCTATTTAGAATATAAGGAAAGTTTTCTTTTTCATTTAAATCAGGCAGAACCAAATTAATAGTTGAAAGATGCGCCGGAAAAGAGGCAATATCTACTCCAAAAAGTTGTTGTAAAAGTTCTTTATGTTTCTTATGTTTCTTTTTTTGCTCCAAAAACTTTAACCTAGCATAAGCTCTAATCAAAAAAGTACCTGCCCCACATCCTAAGTCCAAAACAATATCGTCTTTATCTTTGATACAGAAACTATTTATCAAATCGACTGTAGTGGGGGGAGTAAAATACTGTCCCATTCCGTGTCGTTCAGATTCCGGGATTAGATCTTCGTAAACCTGTCCTAAGATTTCATAATTTACTCCCTTGAAATCATATTGATCAAAGTCTTCAATAAATTTTTTGACTCGCTCGACAGCAGAGGGATGGATTTTTAATTCATCAAAAATTTTTATTTCGTAGATGGTATCATAATTAATATCTAAAACCTGTCTGAAGTGGGTTTTTAAGATTTGGTTTAAGTCTGCGGGTGTTTTTATTTTCTCAGTTTCAATAGCTTTAAGTCTATTTGAATTTTGACTTTTGACAATGTTATAGAATAAAATTTTATTCGACAAAATATAGACTGCAATTCTTGCAAGTTTTTCCCATAACAAAGGGTCGGTATCGCTTGCGTTTACTCTTAAGTCTGGATGCCAGCCTTGGTTATTAATCCATTTTCTTAAACGTCTATAGTATTCTTGGTCAGCTAAACATTTTTGTTTTAAAGCGTAGGTAAATACCGGTGTGTTTATATCTACTGTTGCCTCTAACTTTCGGATAAAAAATTTATCAATCGGTAAGCCAACAAACTTTTCTCTCTTGTATACATAACCATCTAGCTTGATTAGAAAGTTTTCTAAAAAAGTTCTGATTTTGCTCCAATTTTCAGGTCGATCGACTTCCGAAATATCTTTAACTAACAAGGGAGTGTCCCACCATTTCCGTCTATCCAAAAGGGGAACGTCTTCAACAAAGGTTTCCCAAAGGATAAAATCTCTTATGTTCCAGGTGGCGAAAAAGCGCGCACCTAAATGTGAAGCTTCCTTGTTGGCATTGTTAATAAGCTTAATGTGAGAAGCGTCCCAATCAGGTGATTCTATTTCTATTACGCAAACGGGCTTATCGGGGAATTTTTTGTAGATTATGCAATCTGGATATTTAGTTCCCTCACCAACTATTTTAATACTGCGGTCGTCTCTTGCCTCGTCGAACCCCAAATTTTTGGCTCTGATGATTTCCTGAATCAATCCGACTGCTTTATGCTGGAATTCTCTATCTGTAAATCCCAAGCTTTTCTCCTTAGTGTGTGGTATTTAATTTAGTCAAAATGGATGTAGAAGTAAAGTTTCCATATTCAATGTTTCGTCAGGGGCTATTACTGAATGGTGGTAGAGGTGTCAAGAGTAGCTCTCGACATAATATAGAAACTCTATCTATTCGTCAACTACCTTCTCAAAAACACCTTCCCAAACACCTCCACCGCTCTCTCCAAATCCCTTCTATTCACATCCAGATGCGTCACCGCCCTAATCAAACTCTTCCCAAACGGCACCACCAGAATTTTCTTTTCTTTCAATTTAGCCACCGCCTCCGGCACAGTCAAACCCGAATTCCTAATATCAATCACCACCAAATTCGTCTGCACCGTCTCCATATCAATCTCCAGCCCATCAATCTCAGAAAGTTTCTGCGCCAGAAACTTAGCATTTTCATGGTCTTCTGCCAATCTTTTATAATTATGCTTCAAAGCATAAATCCCGGCCGCCGCAATAATCCCCACCTGCCTCATCCCACCCCCCAGTCTTTTCCTCACCCGCCGGGCTTCAAAAATAAAATCTTCCTCCCCAGCTACAACTGAACCGATTGGTGCTCCTAAACCTTTAGATAAACAAACAGATAAACAGTCAAACGGAGCAGCATACTCTTGAGCAGAAATTCCTGTAGCCACACAAGCATTCCACAAACGTGCTCCATCCAGATGCATTTTAATTTTATGCTTGTCAGCCAGTTTTTTGATTTTTTTGATTTCAGCCAGAGGGAACACTGTTCCCCCGGATTGGGTGTGGGTGTTCTCAACCGCAATCACTGTCACATTAGGGTGATGCACATCCGGCACCCGAATTTCATCTTCCACCTGTTCTGCGGTAAAAACTCCTTTAGTGCCCTTGATAAGATGAAGCTGAACTCCAGCCAGAGCCGCGGCCGCTCCCACTTCGTTGTTGTAAATATGCGAACCCTCTTCGACAATTATCTCATCCCCGGACTTGGTCAAAACTTTGATGCAGACTTCATTCCCCATAGTCCCGCTGGGAACAAACAAAGCTTTTTGTTTACCTAAAATTTCCGCTGTCATCTCCTCTAATTTGACCACCGTAGGGTCATCTTCGAAGACATCATCCCCCACAATAGCAGAAGCCATGGCTTTTCGCATAGCCGGAGAGGGTTTGGTGACAGTGTCACTGCGCAGGTCGATTATTTTCATATTCTTATATTTTCATTTTATGGTGAGCGTAGTCGAACCCTTCGATTTATGGTGAAAGTATAGAACCACAAAGCTCAGGGTAAACCATTAACTAAAAACCCCACAGGTCTTGTGGTTTACCGCGAGGCTCACCACCAGTGGGGTTTTTAAGTTTGATGCGACTTTAAAGTCTATCTTCTGGTCACTTTAATGGCTTGCAAGCCTTTATCTCCGTTAGTCATTTCAAACTCCACTTCCTGCCCTTCTTTTAAGGTTTTGAACCCGTCCATCTCGATGGCCGAGAAATGGACGAATACATCCGGACCCCCCTCCTGGGAAATGAATCCGTAACCTTTGTTATCGTTGAACCATTTAATTTTCCCTGTGGTCATAATTTTTTAAACCTCCCTTTAAGGTGAAAAGTTTTTGTTACAGTATGGTGCCCCTACGGGATGCCGTCCCTACTAAAGTACGGGATGCTGCAAGCGTAGGCGTACCCATAAAATTTAGTTAAATATATTGAGGGGGTATCATTTTGTCAAGAAAAATGTTTAGACCCTCTGGTAAAACTTTGTTCCGGCTCCTGAAAGTAGTGAATTTTAAGATTAAATTAAAAAATTTAAGAGATTTTAATTTCTTTTAAATCGCCGCCAAAATCTGCATCACCAATCCGCTAATCACAGGAACAATCAAATTATCATCCAGCGGCAGAGTCATGGCTTCAAAAATCGTAGCTATAAGAGCACCCATTATCCCGACTACAAAAGAAAAATCTGGCACCAGGAGAGCCACCAGGGTACACACTCCAAAAAAGGTCAGACTCCCCTCCAAAGTCTTATCTCCAATTTTGATTCTGCCATATTTCCTACCCACCAATGCCGCCGCAATATCCCCTAAAATAATGAACCCCAAAGCCGCCAGAGCCACCGGTTTTGCAAAAAGAAGAATAGTCAAAGCAGCCCCGGATAGAATATAGCTGGCACCGGATAAATCCGAGCTTTCGTGGTCTCTTAGCATAAACCCGATTAGACGTTTAATAAAAGCCGAGCCGGGTAGCTCTTTTAAGCGGATTATATCCATTGCCAGAGAGATTAAAACGATGGGGATTAAAATTAAAAGAGCAGTTCTTTTGGGGAGAAAATAGTACCCGATGGGGATGGATAAAGCTGCAAAATGGATAGCTTTTCTTTTAAATTCACTTACAAATAAAATTTCCAAATCGGTTTAAGAATTATTCCCCGGAGCTGGCTTTATCTTTTTCTCCAGCAGTTTGAGCTTTTGGCTTCAAAGCCAGGCTTTTTAGTAGCTTCTGATTTATCCAGATGTTAGCCCCTTTGCGCAGATTTTTTTCCCACTGCCTCTGGACTTGGTCATTCTTCTGGTTAATCAGAGCATTTCTGATTTCCGGGGCCGCCTGTTGGTAAGAGAGTTTCTCTTTTTTATCAATTAGTTTTATGATATGATATCCCCACATAGTTTTGACCGGAGGGGAGATCTCTCCGATGTCAAGCTTCCAGGCGGCTCTGAAAAACTGCGCCGGAAATTCTGAGCCGGAGATGTATCCTAAATCGTAAGCCACTTCCCTAATCTCTTTTTCACCCGGGTAATATTGTAAAGCCATCTCTTTGAAATCTGCCCCGGCCAGAATCTTCTTGCGGACCTCGGCCGCTTTGAGCGAATCTGCAAAAATTATATGCTGGACGTGCAGAGGATTGGCCTGGGCATATTTTTCCGGATGGGATTCATAATATTTGCGCATCTCACCGTCCGTGGGCTGATAGGGGGAAGCGGCCTTTTTCTCCAATACCCGGCGGGTGGCTTCTTTCAGGCTGTAATTTTTTTCTTCCTCTTTGGTTTCTTGGGCGCGGTAATACCCTAATTTACGGGCGCCCTGTTTTAAAATCAGGTTGAGTGACCAGACTTTCAAAAACTCTTTTTTGTCGTCTAGACTCACCACCGCCAGTTTTCTTTGGAACATATAATCCGGCAGTTCTTTTTTGAATTCCTGAAACCTAATGGTATCTTTTTTGTTCACGGTTAAGACCCAGGGGTTGCCGGTGATAAGTGTTTCCGGCTGGCTCAAGACTTTCTCATTGAAAAGATAGGCAGTGCTGGCTTGTAAACTATCCATAAAGACCACCGACCTTTTTTGCTCCTGGTCTCTTTTCAGACGGGCTTTGAGGGTTTCTGTCAATTGATTATCCAGGGGTTGGTAACCGGTCGGTTTTTTATCGGCCAAGAGAATTACATGATATCCAAAACCGGTTTTGACCGGCTGGGAGATCTCCCCGATTTCTAAATCCCAGGCCACTTCTTCAAATTCGGCTCCAAATTCAGCCACCATTTTTCCCCGGGGTAAATACCCTAAGTCCCCTCCCTTTTCTCGGGTGGCGTTATCTTTGGAGAATTTTTTGGCCAGTTCCGTGAAATCTTCCCCCTGCTTGATTCTTTTCTGTAGCTCTTTGAGCCGTTTTTGGGCTTCTTTATCCGCTTTTTTGGCCCTCTTCTTCTGGTCTTTGATGGTGCTGTCTTCATCGACTTTGATTAAAATATGGCTGGCTTTTATTTCTTCGGCCTGCTTGAACATCTTCTCTTTATTCTCTTCATAATATATTTTGATATCTGACTCGTTGACGCTAACCGTGTTGGTCACCAGGTCCTGATACATTTTTCTCAAAAGGAAGCCGTCGATATGTTCCCGAAGCTGGCTTTGAAATTTTTTATCCGTTTTTAAATTTATCTTCTTGGCTTTTTGTTCCACCAGTTTTTCATTGATCATATCCTGCAGGAGCTTATTTTCCAAATCGGTGTCCGGCCCACCCAGAGCTTTATCCAGCTGCAATTCTTTGATTTTATTTTGTAGATCTTCAGTGGTGATCTTCTCAGCGTTGATGGTGGCCAGAATATTGGAGGCCTTCTGGGTTTTAGTCTGGGCCAGAGCCAACCCCTTCAGGACCAAAACCGAGGCCAGACCGATGATTATAATTCTTTTGAACATAATTTTTCCCTTTCTTTTATAATTTCACGTTTAAGGATAGACGATAAGCGTTGTCTAATTCTTCCTGACTTAAAAAAGAAAAATCTATTCTGAATTTAGATACGATAACTCCTAAGCCGGCGGTAAAATTCCCCTGGTCAAAACCGACTCTTCCGGCAACTTTTTGTTTATACCAGGATTCCCAGCCCCAGTGGGTATCCATAGATATATCCCCCAACCAAAATTGGGTAGCATCACGGCGACCTTCAAAGCGCAGGTCCGAATCGAAAGCCAGAAGATGAGAAAAATTTTTGTAATCTTTATGAAGTTTAAAGCCGGATTTGAAAGTGGGGGAAATACTCTCTTTGGTGCCGTTATTGTATGCTAATAAAGTTGAGGTGGCATCCTTCAGATTGGCTCCCAGGGTTAAAAAATCGTAAGGGGTAAAGATAGCCCCTAAATCAACACCCAAACCAAAAGCTGAACTTGCGGTAGTATCCGGGATATCTCGATAAATAATTTTTGCTGTCATTCCCCAGCGGAATTTAGCTGTCTGCGTTTTGGCATAAGAAAGCAAAACGGTATAATCACCATGACCAACTTCATCGGCTATGATAGCTCGGTTGCTGAACCCCAAAGGTTGGTTGGCATCTTGAAGTTTGGTCAATTTCACCCCACCACCTCCTAAATAATAAATGCTGGCTCCCACCATTGAATTTTTATAAGGAAAAGCGTAGCTGATAAAATCATGATTTAAAAGTGACCCGAAGGTTTCTGAGTGCATAAAAGCCAGTTCTTTGCCGGATAAAAACGAAAGTCCGGCCGGATTCCAGTAAGTGGCAGTGGCGTCATTGACCACTGCTACGAAAGCTCCCCCCATCCCTAAGGCCTGTGCCCCTACCCCCATTTCCAAAAAAGCCCCGGCGTATTTGGTGGCTCCTGCAAAAGTTGCCGGCAGAAGCAGAATTAAGACAAAGACTACGGTTTTCTTCATTAATCTATTTCCAGTGTACTCCACGATTTCCCCCAAAATAATAAAATTATCTTTTAAGTCAAGCGATTTTAAAAGCAAAAACGGAGCTTAAGGCTCCGCTCAGTTTTATTTTTTATTCGGTAAGGGTAAGTTTTAATTCTTTTTAGCTTTGGAATTTTCTTTCTGTTTCACATATTCGTTAATGCTCATCTTTTCGTAAGCTTTTTCTTTGACAAAATCGGAGACCAAAGTCAAAATGAAAAGAAAGTCAGTAGGGCCGCGATAACCGGGCAGTTGGGCTATTTGCTCTCCGTTGGGTCTTAAAAACCAGGTTATGGGGAAAGACGAAACCCTGAACTCTCTGGCTATTTGAGCTTCGGTTTTTTTGTTGCCATCTTTATCTGTAATCTCCAAAGGATTCCGGGATTCGGCGTTGAGTTTAACCGCTATAAAATTGTCGTTGAGTAATTTTATGACTTCCTGATTAGCATAGGTATCTCTATCCATCTTTTTACACCAGCCGCACCAGTCCGTGTAAAAATCCACTAAAATCGGCTTCTTTTCAGCTTTGGCTTTCTGCAAACCCTGGTCGTAGCGATACCAGACCAACTCCCCGGAAACAGTTTTATCTTTAGAACTTTTCTTCTCTTTGTCCGAAAAACCTAATGAGACTAATCCTACCAAGACCAGCAAAACCGGATACCATATCCTTCTTTTCATCTTCTCCTCACGATTTATCAGTGCTACGTTTATATTTTTGGGACTGTTTGTTTATAGGCCTGTTTTCACAGCCAAGCGTAATAATCTAATCGGCTAAATGGCTCACTTTTGCAGACTTGGAACCGAAATTATTTTTCTCCAGTTCCAGATAGATATTTTCTTCCCCCACAAGCTGTTTTAAATCCTGCACCAGCTTTTCAGTCAATAAGACTGCTAAATTTTTTAATCTGACGCTTACCTTTTCCTGGTTAGTAGTATTGACATGCAGAAAGACCGGGGTGTGACCTTGTGAAAAAGCCAGGAGTTTCTTGAGATTGTCAAAAGAGGAGCTGTCGAAATCCTGTTTCCCTAAAACTAAGTGCAGTTTGCCCGGCAGTTTTTGGTTCACTTCTTCTAAGGGCATGAAATGGTTGACGATAATCTTCGGTTTTTCTCCTTCTTTGGTGGAAGTCCGACCTTTGGTCCAGATAAGAGAATCGGTGTAAATCAGCTCTCTGAATTTTTCGAAAACGTCTGAAAAAATTACCAGCTCCACTGCACCTAAAAAATCCTCCAAGGTGGCAAAAGCCATCTGTTTCCCTTTTTTGTCGATATTAGTTTTTAGATTAGTCAAAATTCCGCCTATGCTGACCTCTTGATTATCAGAAGCTTGCTCCAGAGTTTCAGTGGAGTGGGTGGTAAAAAGTTTCAGCTGTTCTTTTAGATTTGCCAGAGGGTGCCCGGAGATGTAAAACCCCAACATCTGTTTTTCTCTGGATAAAATCTCCGGATAGGACCAACTTTCAACTTCAGGGAGTTTTGGCTCGGCTAATCCGCCGGAGGCGGACTGGCTGGCGGAAGAAAATAAACCGAACTGCCCCTGCGATTTTTCTTTTTGGAGTGTTTGACCGTATTCCAGCGCCATGTCTAAAACCACAATTAGACTGGCCCGGTTTTTATGGATAGAATCAAAAGCCCCGGCATAAATTAAACTTTCCACGGTCTTGCGATTGATGGCTTTTATATCTACCCGTTCACAAAATTGGAAAAAGGTCTCAAACTTGCCCAACTTTTCCCGGGCTTGCACCATGGCCTCTACAGCTGACAGACCCACGTTTTTGACCGCCACTAAACCGAACCTGATTTTATCATTCAGGACCTGGAACCTGGCAAAAGATTCATTGACATCCGGAGACAAAACTTCCATTCCCATTCTCTTGCATTCTTCCATCAATATTACAATCCGGTTAGTATCTCCCATTTCAGAGGACATGCTAGCCGCCATAAATTCTTTGGGATAATAGGTTTTTAAATAAGCGGTCTGGTAAGCCACCAAGGCGTAACCGACCGAGTGAGATTTATTGAAACCGTAACGACCAAAGGTAGAAATTAACTCAAAAATTCTTTCGGCTATCTCATCTTTTACTCCATGAGCTTTGCAGCCTTTGATGAACTCGGTTTTCTGCTGGGCCAAAAGCGAGGCCTGTTTTTTACCGATAGCTTTTCTTAAAATATCGGCCTTGCTTAGAGAATAGCCCGCCAATTCGGAGGCGATTTGAATCACTTGCTCCTGATATACAATCACCCCATAGGTTTCTTTTAAAATAGTCTCTAATAAAGGATGCTCATATTTTATTTCTTTGAAGCCCCTTTTCCGCTCGATATATTCATCCACCATATAGCTGTCCAGAGGACCGGGCCGATACAAAGCGTTCATGGCGCTGATATCTTCCAAAGATTCCGGCTTTAATTTTTTTAAGTAATCTCTCATACCGCCTGATTCGAACTGGAAAATACCCACGGTTTCACCCCGGCTGAAAAATTCGTACACTTTTTTGTCGTCCAAAGGAATTTTTTCGATGTCCAGATTTATCCCTTTATTTTTTCTCAGACGCTCTAAGGTGTCATCAATAACTGTCAAAGTTCTCAACCCCAGAAAGTCGATTTTCAAAAGCCCGATATCTTCAATTCCCAGCATATCATATTGAGTAGTGATTTCATCTTTATTGGTTTTGTAGAGGGGAACAAATTCGGTTAAGCGTGTGGGAGCAATTACTACCCCGGCGGCGTGAGTGGAGGCGTGACGGGATAATCCTTCTAAGATTTGGGAATGGGAGATTAATTTTTCTACCTGGGGATTGGTTTCTGCTAACTTTTTTAACTCCGGCTGAACCTGCAGAGCTTTTTCCAAAGTCATATCTACTTCAAAGGGAATCATTTTGGCGATTCTGTCTACTTCGGAATAGGACATATTCATCACCCGACCTACGTCACGTACTACCGCTCTGGCAGCCATAGTTCCGAAGGTGATAATCTGGGAGACATTTTCCTCTCCGTATTTTTGAATCACATATTTGATGATTTTATCTCTGCCCCAGTCCGAAAAATCTATATCAATATCCGGCATAGAGATTCTTTCCGGATTTAAAAATCTTTCAAAAATCAAACCATATCTGATGGGGTCAATATTGGTTATTCCCAAAGCATAGGAGACCAAAGAGCCAGCCGCCGAGCCCCGACCCGGACCGACCGGAATATTCTGGGATTTGGCGTAGTCGATGAAATCTTTGACGATTAAGAAATAACTGGGATACCCCATCTGCTTGATTACTTTTAGCTCGTAATTTAACCTTTCTTCCAAAGCCGGAGTCACTTTTCCGTAGCGGTGAGTCAGCCCTATGCGGGCGGTGTATTCTAAATAGTTCTCTAAACTTTCAAAGCCACGCGGTAAGGGAAAATGAGGCAGGTGGCTTTTCCCGAATTCCAATTCTAAATTGCACTCTTCTGCAATTCTTAAGGTATTTTCAATGGCTTTTGGATAATCTTTGAAAAGCTCTTTCATCTCCTCCGGTGATTTGAAATAAACCTGGTCGGTGCCGAACTTTAATCGGTCGGTATCGGTGATGAGTTTACCGGTCTGGATACAGAGCAGGGCATCGTGGGCTTGAAAATGTTCTCTTTTGAGATAATGGCAGTCGTTGGTGGCTACCAAATTGAAGTTTAATTCTTTTGCAAGTTTTTGAATTTCCTCTTTATTCTTCTTCTCCAAATCTATGTCATGGTCCTGTATCTCTAAAAAGAAATTCTCTTTCCCGAAAATATCTGCAAACTCAAAGGCCAGCTTTTTAGCTTGTTCGAATCTATTCTCTAAAAGGTTGACCGGAATCTCTCCACTCAGGCAGGCCGACAGGGCCAAAAGCCCTTCGGAATGTTGTTTTAAAACTTTTTTATCTATTCTGGGTTTGAAATAGAAACCTTCTAAGTAACCAATAGTAGCTAACTTGATTAAATTTTTGTAGCCGGTGTAATTTTTGACTAACAGTACTAAATGAAAGCCGGTGTCGGGAAGACCTCGGACCGGTTCTTTTTTGTGTAAATCTTCCGGGGCAACGTAAGCTTCTATTCCGATGATGGGTTTGATTCCCTGGGAGATGGCTTTTTTGTAAAATTCGATGGCGCCGAACATATTGCCGTGGTCGGTGATGGCTAAAGCCGGCATTTTATAGCTTTTGGCCAGAGCTAATAAATCATTTATCTTACAAGCCCCGTCTAAAAGAGAATATTGGGTATGATTGTGCAGATGTACAAAATCAGCGTGTTCCATGGTATTATTACATACTCTCCAATTCTATGTTACTTAAGTTGCAATTCAAGTGATTCCTTGATACTTTTGTTTCTGTGCTTAACCGTTGGCGGAACATAAAGATTTTCAATTTTATTTTCTACTTTCTTAAAGTCTTTGTCTCTAACTGTCCTAAGTTCACCAAGAAATAAAGATACATGAATACCATTAATCATTGTCTCTTGTTCTCGTTCTAATTTTTTTCTCGTTATATCTAAATATTTGGGGTCAATATCGATTCCAATATAGCGTCTCCCCAAGCGCTTGGCAGCTATCGCAGTAGTACCTGTTCCAATGAAAGGGTCGACGACGATATCTTTTTCATCCGTAGACATAAGAATCAATCTTTCAAGAAGTGGAATAGGTAACTGACAAGGATGCTCATCTCTTCTTTTGTTATGTCTAATTCTGTGAATATCGTTCCAGACATCTGACAAAAGAGTTCCAAATGGATGCATTAAATCTTTCTTTCCTCCATAATCCTTATGAAAAGTTCCACAAGTTCTGCATCTTTTATGTGGAAATCTCACATCATAAAATTTGTAGTTTTGCTTAGACTTAGTATAGAAAAGAATTCCATAATGACTTGGTAGAAGTGTTTTTCCCATTGGTGCACCCGCAGCTTCCCAAGCTATCCAATGTCTAAAAATAATCTTCTCATTAAGATATGCTGCATAATATGTAAGCCACTTAGGGATATTATGTACATAAAGAGATCCTGTCGGGTGCAATATTCTAATCATTTGGTCAAGCCAATCGTAACACCATTTCAGATATTTATCTTGTTCCTGCTTATCCTTATATCTGTTATATTTTTTCTTCAAGTTAAAAGGAGGGTCCGCAAATACCATCTGGACTGAATCATCTGGAATTTGTCTCAGAACCTCAATACAATCTCCCTGTATAATTTGATTAATAAGCTCATCCTTCATAATTATTCATCGCTCCCTTCAAAGCAGTTTTTAGGTAATGTTTTTCTCAAAAATTCTACAAACCTTTCCAGCTCTTTTCTATGAAAAGTGAAGACATCGTCGAAGGCTCCAACTAAGGTCTTTAAATCTGATTTTCTCACAAACCAGCCTATGCCATCTATAAATCCAATGAACAATCTGTCTTTCCCGAATTTTCTCAAAATTTTATTTCGTACTCCCTTTTCGTTTGAAGCTTTGTCTCCCATTCCACTGGAAGTTGTCTCGAGATAAGAGCTTTCAATAAATACAATTGGGTCTTTCCTATTAGGTATTAAAAAATCTATGTCCCTCCCTACAATATTTCTAAATCTATTGCCTTTTTGCCATCGAATTTTATTCTCACTCAAAGTAGATGCAACAATAGCTTCTGGATTATTTTCAGGAGAGGCCGCATAAGAACCTTTGATCTTATATCTTATGATGGTATCAATTAGAGATTCCAAAGTGAAATTCAACTTAGTAATATCTAGCTTCTTATATTCAAAAAGTGGTAAACTATTTCTTATAATCGGAATTGTTGAACCTTCAAAGAACAGATTTACTATTCCTTCTGCTATTTTCTTATTTTCTCTAGCCAGACTCAAAATTTTTTCTTCTTTCCACTCCCCTTTGACCTCTCCTTTTGGCCAATTTTCTCTGTTTACTAATTTATTCAATTCTCGATCGTTTGATAATCGCATAAAAGTTATTAGTCGGTATAAACTTTCATCAGAAAAACCCAAAATAGCTAAAACTGCTTTTAAACCAAGGTCTTTTTCCCTTATGAATTTAACAAATATTTCTTTCTTTAAGCCCTCCGAATCTACCCTCTGTTTCAAAAGTAAGATGGATTGAATTAAAGAGGAAACGTAAGCTTCGTTTTTCTCTTCATAAACTTCATTGCTGAAGAAAAATGTGTTTTTCTCTAAAACAGTTCGTATTTTTTGTGAGTCGCTCTGATAAGATGCCATAAGTTTTCTCAAAAAAGACTAAATATTTTAAACAACCCCATCCCTGCCAAAAATCCTCTAAAACTATTCGTGTACAATCTCCTTTTCATATTCATTGGACATACCACATAGAGGACAGAACTCTACATCGGGTTCAGTTGCCTTATCTGATTCAGATATTATTTCAATTTCAGTGACACCATTACAATGGTTGCAAATATATCTCGCCATTTCTACCTCCTCATTAAAGTAAAAATCTTAAACAACCCCATCCCCGCCACAAATCCCCCGATATGCGCAAACCAAGCCACCCCCCCAGTATTTGACCCAATCGAAGGCAGAGCATAAATCAGCTGAATAATAAACCAAAACCCCAAAACATAAACCGCCGGAATCCTGACAATCCGAACAAAGAAACCCAAAAAGATTAAAGTCAATATACGGGCGTGAGGAAATTTCAACAGATAAGCACCCAGAACCCCGGCAATCGCACCCGAAGCACCCACCATCGGAATCGTTGAATTCGGACTGGTCACAACAAAAACCAAACTGGCAATTACCCCGGAGAGTAAATAAAAAATAATAAACTTAAAATGCCCTAACTTATCCTCAATATTATTCCCAAATATCCATAAATATAACATATTCCCGATAATATGAAACCACCCCCCATGCAAAAACATAGCCGTAAGCAAAGTCATATTGACCGGAAAGGGAGCTTCCTGAGTAATCTCGCTTTGATGGGTTATTTCGTAGGGAATAGCCCCCAATTTTACAATAAGGTACTGAAAATCTTCACCTAAGGAGATTTGATAAAAGAAAATTAAGGCATTTATAACGATTAAAGCAATGGTAACTATAGGGGGCTTGTCAGTGGGGATATCATCCTTGAGAGGAAACATGGTTTCAGATAATCTAAGTTAAAATTCTATTAGAACTGATAGCCCAACTTAACAGCTTTGTGAGTGCTTGTCAAATAATTTGTTCATTAAAAGCTGTTGCCAAAAATCGATTTTTGCGTATATTAATGGTCAACGATAGTCAATAATGCTATCTTATGACCATTATTGACTATGGTCAACGATAGTCAATAATGCTATCTTATGACCATTATTGACTATGGTCAACGATAGTCAATAATGCTATCTTA